>JAEEGH010001096.1_pt1 | contig 81027 bp, 59 predicted proteins | sample 9134181 | NCBI WGS metagenome assembly JAEEGH01 (sample SAMN16246544, study PRJNA631951) | gut metagenome | biome: gut microbiome; feature: rumen; material: DP-attached | host: Bos | place: Iran: Karaj | collected 2018-10 | reverse complement strand
GTCACAAAACAAACCTACTACAACTGGTTCGAGAAATACAACCGCGACTATAAGCAATGTAAAAAAGATAGCGAGACACAAGTCTAAAAATTAGACTTTTAGGTCAAAAATTAGCAGTACTTTTGCAGCGTCTTTCGAAAGAGAGGCGCTGTAACTTTATTTATTAACCGCGAAAGTTTTGAGACTTGTGTACACGTGAACGGCCGTTCGATCAAAGCCAAGCACAAAACTTTCAAAACAATGGCAACACTAAATTTAGAAACTATCAAACTGATTGGTAACGGAGTATTGGATGCAAAGCACGTAGCAGTATTGCTGCAAGCAGACCTGCTGGCCGAAGAGGCAGAAGTAGATGCACTACAGATGAACCGCGTATGCGCTATCCTGAGCGATGCAGAGGAACTGCTGGTGAAGGGCGACGCGCAAAACAACAAAGGTATGGCCGATTTCGGTATCGAGTTGGCGCAGATAATGCACCCTGCAGAGTACGAGAGCGGCACTGAATTCGAGCACAAAGGTGGTCGATTCTACGTGGAGAAAAAAGAGAAAGTGATTCTTGAAGACGCGGAAGGCAATCCGCTGGAAGGTCGCGATTTCGAACAGATTTACCGCATCGATGAGCAGAAGAAAGAGCTGGCTCGCCGACAGGCTGAACTGACCGTGAAACGTAAGCTGCAAATCAATAAACTGCTGGAGAAACACCCGTACCTGCAGCGCGAAGTGAAACGTACGCTCAAAGTGAAACGGTAAATGGTGATAGGGTAACGAGCCTACCCCTAACCCCTCCCTAAAAGGAGGGGAACTTGGGGGCCCCGGGTTGACCAAAAGAAAACCAATAAAAGAAAGTAAGCAAAGAAAATTAAAAAAGAAAAGCCTGCCTGCTTGCTGTGTATATACTATGCCCCTAAATCCCCAAACGGATGGGGGCGGGCAGGCGGCAGGCAAATTTAAGATTTAAGATTTAACATTTAGGATTGAAGATTTTATGCAAAACGATTTTGATATATTTTGGGACAGTTTCCAGGTGCCGGCTGAATTCACCAATCGTCACAATGCGTGCTACGATCTGTGGTGCAGGCAGGCGGAGGAAAAGAAGAAAGCCATATTGGCGGAGTTGCAACAACATCAGGCGGCTGGCACGCAGACAAAACAGAGAAATCCGTACTACTACTTGCAGGATTTTGCTACGCCTAAGCGGCAAGTGTTGACATTCAAAGAGTACTATGAACGATTTGGAACGACAGAGGCGAGAGATGGGTGGCGGATGGAGAATCCGACAGGAGAACAAGTCGTTTATGTCAGGTAGATGTCTCGGTAAAGTTACGAGTAAATGGCAAAATGTTATGTAGAAAATGATGCAGATATGCGCTCGTTGCGCAGGCTGCTGAAAAGAAGAGGTTACGTGCTGAGATGTTATCGTCGCAACGGCGGGGTGATGTTCAGCATAAGACGTAACACATACAGAAAGGAAAAAGAAAATGAGGAAGATAAGTAAAGAACAATTAGCAAAGAATTTGGATGCGGCCATAAATGCCAATGTGGGTCTGAAAGGCTTGAATACCCTACTCTGCGGCTGGCTGCGCTACCGTAAATTCGGAAAGAAATACAAACATGCGGTGCATGCACGTAAATTCCTGTTTATCACCGAAGTACACGATTTGAGCAACTACGCAGGGTACGACCTTTCGACGAAAAAGTCAGCATGATGACCAAACAGAAGGCGGAGATTTGTTGGTCTCCGCTTTTTGTATTACTTTTGCAGCAGATTTTAGAAAAAAGGACCAAGCTATGAAAAAGAAATCAAACATCAACCAAATCATCAAACTGGTGGCAGGCATTTTGGCAGTGGCATGTGCAACCGTTGTGGCCGGATTAGGCCTGCAGAGCTGCAATGTCGTCCGCACCATCACCAACCAAAGTGAGTACTATCAGAAAGGAGACACCTCCGTGATGATCCAAACCCGCACCGTAGAATCGTACGATGCAAGTAAGAAACTCTAGTTATTAACCCTTAAAACCTTAATTATTATGGCAGAAGTAAAATGGATGAAAGGAATCGAGTATGTTTCCGGATTATTGAGTAAGCGACCTAAGAAAGGGTCGGCTCACAGTTCACACAGCAGCGCGCTCCTGGCGACACACCGCACAGCACCGACGCTGAACCCCGTATGCACCAGGCTCTACGCCATCGGCGAGTACAACCGCTCTACCCTGCCCGACCAGGATGAGTTGAACCGCCGTACTAAGTTCGCAGCAGTTAGCCGCGCAGTCGCAGCACGTCGTCAGAACCTGGGTACTATCGCAGCCGACCAAGCCGCTTTCGTCGCGCAGAAAGACCAACCCGATGGCAAGAAGACCTTCACGGCGTACCTGTGGAAAGTATGCGGTGATGCTTACGACCAGAATAACGGCTAACGCCGTTGGTCGAAAGTCGATAGTCGAAAGACGAAAGACAAAAAAAGGGCGGCCCGGATGGGCGCGTTCGGCAAGGCATCGCACGGAAGTCCGCTTGGCGGCCTTAAAGCTCAGCCTGCCTCCGCTCTCCCCAAAAAATAAAATTGTTTGGGGACCCCGGATACAAAAAAAGAGCGGCCCGGAGGTCACTCTCTTTTCTATTGACGGGTTAGTGGTTAGGGGGCCTATCCCCGACCCTTCCCTGAAAGGAAGGGAGGTTGGTTCGCCCCTAGCCTTTCGCCTTTTACTTAACTCGTTGGCCGGTGATGTTGAAGATACCGTTAGGAGTCTGGATGTAGATATGGCCATTGTAGAGGAACTTACGAACCTCGAAGGTCTTATCTTCATCCACATTGTCGATACCCTCGCCGTACGGCAGGACTTCGATAGCCACTTCGATCCACTCGGTAGCCTCTGCGAAGCGGTAGCCTACAGGCAGGTCACTCTCGTTCGCCTCGAAGCGAGCCTTGTTGTTGAGGAGATCTACTTGCCAGTAAGCGCTATTGTTGCGGATAGTAGCGATAGTAGCACCCGTAGCGGCGTCGACAGCCGAGAGATCCAATGCGCTGAGAGCAGCAATAGCCTCGAGTTCGCCCTGGTTGTTGTAGATAGTGATCTTATCCTGACTAGCCACACCCTTAGCGATATCCTGCTGACGGAGGTTCTTCATACCCAACTCGATACGCAGACTCCATTCGCCACCGTCGAGCTCGGTATCGTACTCAGTGATAACGACGTAGTACATCTTAGCCATCCTGTTGGTGTTGACAAAGACGCTAATCTCGAACGGATAGCCTTCACCTTCTTCGTCGATGACGCGTGGACTCTTAGCATTGTCTTCGGACGAGAAGTCGTAGACATAAATCATGACATCCTTGTCGCCACCGTGCTCAATCAGCAAGGTATCACCGGCAGGAACGATAACCATATACGCCTTCGCGTTGTAGATTCCGCCGTTGTAATAGAAGGCGTCAGAACTCGGACCCTGGAACTTGTAGGTATCGTTGTAGAGCACCTTGGTCGAAGCCGAAGTGTAGCTACCCGACTCGATATACGGCGTAGCGACATACTCAGCACTGTTGATCAGATCGATGAACTCGATATAATCGGTGATGAGGAACTCGTAACGGAGCGTATCTTGAGCCATGTAATCTTCGTAGAGCTGATGCTCGAACATCGCAACATAGTCGCCCGTAGAATCCGGAGTGAAATTGGTGACGAACCAGCCCGAGGTCTCACCATTGCCAGCGGAAACGAGGTTGCCACCGTAGGTACCCTTCTTGCGCAACGGGTTGAGGACGGAGATAGCTATCTCGTTAGTGTTGTAGCGGCAGTAGGTAAGGTGCATGTAGAGCTTGTAGTTCTTACCCTTCTCGGCATGGAAGCGGAACGACTGAGCCGAAGCATTCGTATCATGGTAAGTAAACTCATCGAAGAGCGTCATCTCGCTCGTATAGAGCTGACCTACCTCGACCGTAGCGAGCACATTAGGATTGTCGTAATCCATCTCACGGCGGAAATGGAGATTGAACGGCAGTCCACTGAGCGAATAAGCGGAGTAATCGACGATAGCGATATAGTAGTGGGTTCCTTCCGCACTACCGAACAGCGTGAGCGTACTCATGTCGTCATCGAAATACGTATAGCCCCCGTTCAAATCGAGCGTATCCTTGTAGATACGTCCGGAGAACGGCATATAGCCACTCATACCCGGGAGCGTATCGGTCAGGAAGAGGCCAAGCGCCACGTGCTCTTCCTTGTAAGCTACGTACTCGTACACACGTACCAGTTGGTTGGTAGAACTTACGAAGTCATCCTCGGTGATGAGACCGCTTACTATAGTATCCGGCTCGATCACAGCCGTTACCTTAGGTTCGGTCTTCTCCGTCAGTTCAGAGAAGCTGATCTGGTAGGTATCGGTCGGCTTACCACCGTATATAGGTATCGAGCTGAGGACGAAGATATAGGTCGAATCCTTGAGACACGTGATACGAGTCATGGTAGGACAAGCCTCTCCACTAATCATAGTCTCGAGGTTACCGCGGAAGGTGAATATACCTGCCGCACTCGGTGCGTTGTCGCCGCTCACATGGATCAGTACATCGACGGTATCGGTCGGCGTGAAGGCGAATGCCTTGGAAACGGTAGACATACCGAAGTATGGGTTAGACCAGTCGACAGCATCGGTATAATCGCCCGACTCGGTATAAGGCAGCGTAATGGTCTTAGCCACCAACGGCTGCGCCTGCTTGAGCGTGACAGTATAGTCATCGGTCAGAAGACCACCCGCATCCGGACAGAGACAGACAGCGAAGTAGTAGGTATGTCCCTTCTGCAGCTCGGCAACGAAAGCAGTCCCGATAACATATGCGGCCAACAAATGGTTGAGATCCAGCGTATCCTGGAAGACGAAGTATGCCATAGACGGCATGGATGAGAAGCTGATAGGAGTATTGGTTGTCGCCTCGAAGATGACATTAACCACCGAATCGGTCGGCGTATAGCTGAAGAGGTGAGTCGGACATTCGCCACTGAGAAGCGGAGCAGGCCAAGGCAGTGCTTCGGTGAAGTCGCCCGTCTCGGTATACCCCAAGTCGATAGGCTTAGCCGTCAGATACTTCGGTTTAGTTAAGCTGAGGGTGTACTCATCCAGTTGGCCCTCATTGAGCACCATGATGTAGGTATTGCCCCACAGATTGCGCAAGGTATCGCCACGATAGAACTCACCGAGCCTCTCCCACGGGCCGGTGCCATTGGTAGTATCGCGGAAGAGTAGAACGTAGGTGTTGTTGTAGTCCGTCAGGTTCTCCCATCGGAACGAGAAGACAACATCGGTGGTGTCGGTCAGGTTGAGCCGGTAAGGTAATATCGGGAAGAATTCAGGCCTACCAGGTGAACCCATAGCGGCATTCTGCAGCATATCGCCCGTCTCGGTATAATCGAGCTCGATAGACTTAGCATTAGTCATGGCCCAGAGTGTAGGATCGAACAGTCCCTCGAAGACGAAGGCGTGCGCCCATGCGCCCGGAACAGTATCGTCGCAGATAGCACGTACATAGGCGTTTTAGCCCATCCACGGCTTGCCCGTCCAGATATAAGAGGTAGAATCCTGGCGGAAAGCAATCGCCTCGAGGTCGGCATCGGTAGGATTGGACTTCTGGGTGATAGCTACATCGTAGCTAACTCCGTCAGGTCCCGTCCAGTCGATACGGAAATCAGCGCTATCGACATCGAACGTCAGCGACTGCACCTTAGCGGCACATGCCCAGCACAGCGTTCCACGGAAGAGCAACTGGCCAGGTGCGAAATATTCTGCATCGCCCGAATTGATAGTCAGCAACGGACGACCGGTAGCATCCGCAACGGTGCACGATACTTCATCCGCATAGCTACCCTTTACCCAGTAGATAGATACCGGTTTAGCGGAAGACTGGTAGGTAGCGGTGCCGGAAGAACCCTCCGTGAGGGTAATGGTTTGTACGTTGCCGTCCTCAACGAAGCGGAGAGCGTTGCCATTCCAACCATCTCCCCAACGATCGTTCATAGTGATAATAAACTCGCAATCGTCAGCAGGCTCCCAATTGAAGTCTTCAGGCTCGGTATAAATGGCGCGGAAAGTAGTTTCGAAGACCCCAGACATCTCCGGCTTGGTACCTACGATATAGAGATAGTAGTACTGTCCCGGCGTGAGCGTATCGACAGTCAGTTCGCGGCTGTTGACGTAGGTCATACCCTTGGCATAACGCGGGTCCTGGTTAAGCTCGACAGGCGTGATGAGCACCTTAGACTCGGTGAAGATACCTGTCCAGGTGATATACGCCGTAGTAGAATCGAGCATATCAATCATAGCAGACGGTGGCGTGATGCGGATATAGTCAGCGTAGCCCCGGATGCGGAGAGTATCGTTCTGAGGCATAAAGCGCTCGATAACAAAAGAGGCGGTGTAAGCAGTATCGCCATTGTCGAACTCGTAGCCATAATCCAGCACATACTGGTAGAACAGCGTATCGTGCGGCATAACGATTCCACCATTCTCGAACGGCTGGCTATTGACCTTAAGCGTCAGGGTAGCATGCGCAGGCTCCTCAGCCAGCAGGACGTACCGAGGAATCTCGACAGCCTTGTTGTAGGAGCAAACGAAACGGATAGTATCGCCATAATCTACGGTAGGCGAACTAAGCGTGAAGCCACTCTGGTAGGTAGTGATATCCACTGCAAACTCATAGCCCTCGTCTGCACGGTAGCGGTACTCAACATAATCTCCTTCCCTTACCATGAAATCGTTTTCGAGCATAGGAGTGTCGTTGAGCCAAACGGAATCGAGATGGAAGTGCCACCCACCGTTGAAATGCACGAAGTACACCTGCATAATAGTAGGCGCAGGGCAAGTGATAGTGAACTTGGCGTCGTCATCGGCCAAGTCGGAGGACAGCACCGTATCGAAGGTGAGGGTTGTGTTACCTGTACCTTCTCCAAACTCGTAGAGAGGCTCGGCCTGGAGACTGACAGTAAGTGTGTCATCCGCTTCCACCGTTTCGCCGGTCCACTCGGCATCGTTGATCTGGATAGCGGTGATGGTAGCATGCTCAGGAGCAACCACCTCGAGCGTATAGGCAACTGCAGCCAGCATTCCACTAACGCACACCAACATGGCTGCCATTAATGTAAAAAATCGTTTCATAAAAATAGTAATAAGATAGTTAAACTATATGGTGTGTAAAGGGTTAGCGGTGAGGGGTTAGGGGTTAGGGGGCCTATCCCCGACCCTTCCCTAAAAGGAAGGGGGTAAAGGAAGGGGGTTAGGGGTAAATTTAAGATTGCAGATTGCAGATTGCAGATTGCAAATTTCAAATTTAGTTAGCCCCTAGCCTCTCGCCTTTAGCCTTTTACTTAACTCGTTGGCCGGTGATAGTGAAGATACCGTTCGGAGTCTGGATGTAGATATGTCCGTTGTGGAGGAACTTGCGTACCTCGACGGTCTCTTCTTCATCCACATTGTCGATACCCTCGCCGTACGGCAGGACTTCGATAGATACTTCGATCCACTCGGTAGCCTCTGCGAAGCGGTAACCTACAGGCAGGTCACTGTCGTTCGCCTCGAAGCGAGCCTTGTTGTTGAGGAGATCAACAACCCAGTAAGCGCTATTGTTGCGGATCGAACCGATAGTAGCACCCGTAGCGGCGTCGATAGCGGAGAGTTGGAGAGCACTAAGTGCTGCCACTGCCTCGAGTTCGCCCTGGTTGTTGTAGATCGTTACCTTATCCTGGCTAGCGACCGCCTTAGCGATATCCGGTTCGAGCGTCTGTCGGCCAATACCGATACGCAGGCTCCATTCGTCGTCACCCAGATCCATCTTAGACTGCGAAACCACTACGTAAAGCATCTTAGAGGTAGAACTACCATTGTAGATGTAGCCTGTCTCGTACGGATAAGCGTAGGAATAGTAGTCGAACGTACTAGGATAGTGAGCAGTCGACTCGGTAGAGAAGTCGTAGATCTGGATCCTAACATCCTTCTGGCTACCAAACTCAACGTAGAGCTCTTGACCGGCAGGAACAATAACCATGTAGGCCTTAGCATTGTAGATACCTGCAGCGGAAGAGGTGCTGGAGTACGGATAATGGAAGGCATACTCGGTATTGTAGAATACCTTGGTCGAAGCCGAAGTGAAGACACCCGACTCGGTATACGGCGTAGCCACATACTCGGCATCAGCGATCATATCCCAGAACTCGATATACTCGGAAATGAGGAACTCGTAGCCGAGGGTATCCATATTCATGTAGCTCGAGTTGAGGTACGTGTCGAACATTACCACATAGTTGCCGGTAGAATCCGGAGTGAAACTACAAGAGCACCAGTTAGCGTCTTGAGTATAGTTGGTAGATACAATGTTGCCACCGTAGGTACCCTTCTTCAGTCTCGTGTCAAGCACAGAAGCATAGAGAGTTCCACTGCTGTAGTTCGGGTTGGTAGCACGCATGTAGATCTTGTAGGTCTTGCCCTTCTCTGCGTGGAACTCGAACGACTGAGCCGAGCCCGGCCAATAGTGGTAGGTATAGTCATCGAAGAACGTCAGTTCGCGTATGTAGTTCTGACCTACCTCGACGGTTTGGAGCACGTTAGGATTGTCGTAATCCATCTCACGGCGGAAATGGAAATTGAACGGCAGACCGAGGACTCCCATAGACGTGCTAGCAGCGATAACGAAGTAGTAGTGGGTACCCTCCTTGCTACCGGTAAGCTCAGTCAGAGACATATAAGGACTGATCGATGCGAACGACGAGCCAGAGGAGTTGATCGAGTCCTTATATACAGACCCGTGGAACGGCATTAACATCATACCACCAGAAATACCCGGTATAGTATCGTTGACAAAGAGACCGAACGATACCTTTTCGTTCTTGTAAGCTACGTACTCGTAGATCTTGATAAGATCATCCGCAGTGCTTGAATAGTCATCGAGCGTGAGAATATCTCTGATGAGCGTATCCGGTTCGATCACAGCCGTTACCTCCGGCTCGATCTGTTCCTTCAGTTGCTCGATACGCAGCTCGTAGGTATCGGTGCGTTTGCCACCGTACATAGGCAACGAACTGAGGACGAGGATATAGGTAGAGTCCTTAGCGCACATCATACTGCCGATAGTAGGAACTGCCACGGCATTGAACATAGTAGATGGAGAGATCTCATTACGGAAGAGGAAGATACCTGCCCCACTCAGTGCGTTGTTGCCATTGACGGTCAAGAGCACCTCGACAGAGTCGGTCGGAGTGAAACTATACGCCTTGGCGTAGGTCTCCATACCGAAGTAAGGATTGGTCCACTCGACAGCGTCGGTATAGTTGCCTGTCTCAACGAAGTCGAGCGTAATGACCTTGGTTGGCAGCGGAGCTACATGCTTGAGCGTGATAGTATAGTCATCGGTCAACTCGCCATCACTGTCCGTGTCAAAGAGGATCGCTACATAGTAGGTGTGACCCATCTCAAACTTACCCGGGAAGGTACTTTGACCGACCGGATCGGAGTAGATGAGATGATTATAATCGAGAGTATCACGATAGACAAGATAGTAGATATACGGCGAGTAGAGCATACCGGTCGAACCATAGGCCGTAGTCGTTAGCGAGAGCATCACGTTGGCCGCTGAATCGGTAGGCGTATAGCTGTACAATACAGTTGGATATTCGCCTCCGAACGGAGCAGGCCAGATGAGCGCTTCGGTGAAGTCGCCGGTCTCGGTAAAGTCAGGCACCATAGGCTTAGCCACCAGATACTTAGGCGTCTTCAGGCTGAAGGTATACTCATCCAGTTGGTCCTCGGTGAGAACAAAGATATACTCTCCGTCCACCAGATTACGCAGCGTATCGCCCGGCATGAAGAATTGGACAACTGCCATAGGATCAGTGCCGTTAGCAGCGGTGTCGGCCAAGACTACACCATAGGAGTAGTTGGAAGTCTGGTGCTCCAGTTTGAACGAGAGGACCGCATCGGTGGTATCGGCCAGACTGAGCTTGTAGCACAACGTTGGCGTAATACCGTATCCTTCTTTGAAAATCACAGCATTCTGCAGCAAGTCGCCCGTCTCGGTATAATCCGGTGTAATGGTCTTAGCGTGCAGACGTGCCCATGGCTCCGGATCAGTAGATTGCTCATATACCAAGAATCGCTTCCATGCGCCCGGAACACTGTCGGCACAGATACCACGCACGAATACGTTGTAGCCCATCTGTGGCTCGCCTGTCCAAGCGATATAGGCAGACTCCTGGCGGACAGCCAGTTCTTCGAGTTCTGCAGCCTTCGGATTAGACTTCTGGGTAACCACTACGTCGTAAGCAATCGAGTTGACAGCCGACCAACCAATAGAGAAGCTGGTACTGTCGGCAGAGTAGATAGCGTCATCCTCGATCATAGCCTTACAGCCATTACACAGGACGCCGCGGAAGAGCAATTGGCCATTCTGGAAATCGCTTGCCTGGCCCGGTTCAATCTCCAATACTACGGAGCCATAAGCATCGGTTACGGTAGCACCGATTTCGCTCTTGTAACTACCCTCTACGAAGTAGATAGATACTTCCTTACCGGCAGACTCGTAGGTATCTGTAGCAGAGTAGTACTCTCTGGTATTAGTCGGGTTCGCGATAGTGAAGAACTTCTCGTTGCCGTCCTCTACGAAGCGGAGAGCGCAACCATTCCAGCCGTCGCCATAGCTATCGGTCATACTGATAGTAAAGCCGCAATCGGCAGAAGGAGTCCATTCGGATTCGCCGCCCTCTTTGTAAGTGGCTTGGAAAGAAATATAAGCCACTTCGGACATCTCAGGCTTGGTACCTACTACATATATATAATAGGTCTCGCCCGGTGTGAGCGTATCGACAACCAGCTCGCGCTCGTTGACGAAAGTAAAGCCCTTGGCATAACGAGGATCAACGCCCTCCAGACTAACAGGCGTAACGAGGATCTTCGACTCAGTAAAGATACCGGTCCAAGAAATATGCGCCGTAGTGGAATCGAGCATCTCAACTTTGATCTGCGGATTCTTGATCGTAGCGTCGCCATAGCCATAGAAGACGCGGATAGTGTCGTTGGTAGCCATATCACGATAGACGACAAGCGTGTTGTCGTAAATGGTATCGCCATTGTAGAACTCATAGCCATGGTCGGCTACATACTGGTAGAATACCGTATCGAGCGGACGTACGATGCCACCATTCTCGAACGGCTGTCCGTTGACCTCAAGCGTGAGCGTAACGTGCTTAGCCTCGTAGGCAGTCAGCACGAACTCAGGGCTTAACGATGCAGGAGGACACTCAAATTTGACAATACCGTCCGCATCTGCCTTGCTTTCATCAACCGGCATTTTGGCTCCTAATTCAAAGCCCTCATCGTGTGTTACCTCGAAGAAATCATATCCCTGGTCTGCTACGAAAGCAAAATCGATAGTATCACCGTTCCATGCATAACCGCCGTCATAATCAACACCATTCAACTTGGCGTACTTCAGACTGTTGTGCGTGCTCGCAACGAACTGAAGCGTTACACCCGGCACAAAAATAGCAACAGGACAGGAGATAATAATCTCGTTGTTATCGTTTGCCATGGACGCATAGATGGTACGACTGCCAAAGAAATAACTATCATCCAAATCTTTGAACTTGTAGTGTTTCTCAGCTACGAATTCATAGTCCACTACGTCTCCTGCTACTACTGGTCCGTCCCAGTTTACACCATTGACCTTAGCTGATTTCAACGATGCGTGCTCGGGAATGTCGAATATTAATGTGTAGTAAATTAACTGCTGAACTGCAGGACTGTTGATGGTGATCTTCTTGTCCGCATCGGCCATAGCAGCGGAGATGGTCACTGTGTTCTCTTTGACCGTAGTGTTATCGTCGAACGCCCAACCGTCATCCGTACGGAATCTGTAGTAGAGTTGATCACTCGTGCTGACATTGTCGCCCAGATTATAGGGCGCATTGTTCAGACTGATGGAGTCTAAGCTGACATGCTCTGCCAAATTGAAAATCAGAGTATATTGTTGGATTTGCTCGGGTACTTCGGTTGTGAAGGCAAAGCGCTTGTCGGAACCAACCGTCTCAAGCAGAGCTTCGGTCAGCGTTACGGTAAACTCTTTCTCGGTAGTCTGATCCAAGAAGGTCCAACCGGCGTCGGTCCTGAGACGATAGTAGAGCACTTGGTCCACCTTAGCCGAATCGCCACTGGCGAACGGCTGGCCATCCAGGCTAATAGAATCCAGGTTGACATGATCGGCCAACGTGATTATGACCGGATATTGGGGGTCAACATCCAACTCAGCCGTCTTAGTACAACTGATAGTGAACCTCTTTGCGCTCTCGTTGTAACCACTAAGGTCACCATTCAGCATAACCGATTTCGATTCAGAAGTCGAACCGTCAGTGAAGCGGTAGCCCGGCGCCGGAGTGAAGGTATAGGACACGTGTCTATCCCAAGGCGCATAGCCGCCATCGGTGATAGCCCGGCCGTCTTCAGTAACCGTAGCCGAAACATTGATATGTTCGCCCCTCGAGAAGAATATTTGGTACATCTGCTCTACACCTATCGGCTCAAGGAAGTAGTCGCCGCCACCCAAGAGGTGGATAGAACCAATGTACCACCAACGACCGTCGTCGCCCCACGAACCTTTGTCGACTTTCTCGCCCGTAAAGCCAAGAACATCGCCTTCGCTCAGCGTTACCGTAATGGTGTCGTAGAGCAAGGTGTGACCTGGGCGATTGTACGTAGATGTGAAATCGCGCACAGCGGTAGTCTGGACAGTAGCATTCTTCGACCAATACAGTTTGAACTTGCCCCACTGCGTGAAATCGCTGTTCATGCCGCGGATGATACTGAAAGTGACAGTACCCGTGACGGGCGGTGTGAACGACAGGGTTGACACCTCTGAGGTTGCCCCGTAGTAACCAGGGAACCGGTGCTTCCATCCGTCCGCAGCGTAGCCCAAAAAGCTGTCCCCACCTGCTGCACACTTGATGAAACCCTGGGATTCACCGTCGGCCAAGAAGGTCCAGTCTTGACAGAAGTCGTTGTCCGTCAGAGTGAGCGTTCTCTCGAGATAGTACACTCTGGGACCACCAATGCAATAGCCCTCGTCTGGGGTAAAGCTGGCATGGAGCACATCGCCCGACCAGACAGAGTCGCCGTCAGCCAATGTAGTGCCGCCTCGTGTCACAACGACCGTCATGTGATCCATAGCGGGGATACGCAATTTGCCTCCCACAGCGGCCATGATTCCACTAACGCACACCAACATGGCTGCCATTAATGTAAAAAATCTTTTCATAAAATGTTGATAAGTTAGTTAAACTATAGAAAATGTGTACCTTAAGTAAACTAAGCACATTTTTTCCCACTTTTGACGCTGCAAAGTTACAAATAATTTTTCGAACGAGCAAGAAACTTTCAACTTTTTTTTCAACTTTTTTGGCACTTTGGACATATGCAAAATAAAATCATAGATTTTTCGGTTAGTGGTTAGGAGACAAAAAAAAGAGACCCAAATGAGTCTCTCTTGTTTAGTTTAATTAGCTTTTTCTCCATTAGCGGGATGTTGCAGGAGGTTGCCTTTGGCATCGTAGAAACGCATCTCGAGCATGCCTAGCGACTGGTTCTCCAGTACGCGTACGCCATAGCGGCGGTGCCATTTGCTTTTGAGCGAACCGAGATAACCTCGCGACACATAGGCAAAGACATACGGATGGAGGTGCAATCGGAGCCCTCGTCCGTAATGCTCAGTCATGTGTTCACACTCTTCGGCTACGCGGTCGGTAAAGAGTACGGAGGACTGTATCTTGCCCTTCCCCAGACAGGTAGGACATACCTCAGTGACATCTATCTCGACGGCAGGGCGCACCCGTTGGCGCGTGATCTGCATGAGGCCGAACTTGCTGAGCGGCAAGACATTATGTTTAGCTCTGTCGCGATCCATCAGCTTGCGCACATAGTCGAAGAGTTGCTGTTGGTGTTCCTTAGAGTCCATGTCGATAAAATCGACAATGATAATGCCGCCTATATCCCTCAGACGTAACTGATGCACCAATTCTTCTGCAGCCAGCATATTGAATTGGAATGCATTCTCCTCCTGGTCCTCATAGAGTTTTTTGCTGCCGGAGTTGACATCAATGGAGAACAGTGCTTCGGTCTTGTCGATGATGAGATATCCACCATGCTTAAATCCGACCGTTCTACCGAGTCCCGTTTTTGTCTGACGGGTAATGTCAAAATGGTCGAAGATAGGTTGCGCGCCTTTGTAGAGTTTGACTATCTTAGCACTCTCGGGTGCTATCAGTTCCAAGTAACGACGTACATCCTGATAGATGTTTTGGTCGTTGATTTGGATAGAAGTAAAATCAGGCGTGAGCACATCACGGATAATACCTAGTGTGCGGCCCATCTCTTCGCTGACCAGACTAACCGGCTCGCATTGCTGTAGATTGCGGATGGATTCGTGCCACCGCTCGGTCAGCAGTCGGAGTTCGTTGTCGAGTTCAGCTACGCGTTTATCTTCTGCAACAGTGCGAACGATAACGCCAAACCCTTGTGGTTTGATGGAGAGCAAGAGTTGCTTCAATCGTTGGCGTTCCGCTTCGCGTTTGATCTTCTGCGACACCATAACGCCGTCGGCAAAGGGAATAAGCACGATATTACGGCCTGCGATAGAAATTTCGGCTGTGAGGCGCGGTCCTTTGGTATTGATCGGTTCCTTAGAAACTTGAACCAGAATAGGATCGCCCACCTTGAGTACATCGGCTATCTGTCCCTCCTTGCCTACTTCCGGTTGACGTTGTATCTTCTGTATGGCGGGTACACGTCGACGGTCGGAAACGGCCTTGGTGACATAGGCTTGCAGCGTTCTAAACTGAGAACCTAAATCCAGATAATGAAGAAAAGCTTCTTTCTCGTAACCTACATCCACGAAAACGGCGTTGAGCGCAGGCATGACTTTCTTGACCCGACCGTAGTAGATATTGCCTACGGCAAAATTGTCTTGGTCGCGTTTTTCACGCGCCACTTCTTGCAATCGGTCATCCTCAGTCAATGCTATAGCGATTTCGTTGGGCTGTACGTCCACAATCAATTCGCTTTTCATACTTGATAGGGATTAATAAAAATAAATTAAAGGCTTTGCGGCAGTCTGCCTACACCTAGACACACCTGAAGCCACAAAGCCAAAACTGTCGTCAATTACTTATGCTTATGACGATTCTTACGCAAGCGTTTTTTACGCTTATGCGTGGACATCTTATGTCTCTTATGCTTCTTTCCGTTTGGCATAATGTGTTAGTTATTAAAAAAAACGTTTATATTATATTGCTAATTGTCTGATTTTAACGAACTTCGTCGAGGAACTCTGCAGCCGGCTTGAAAGCAGGGATATTGTGTGCAGGCACCTTGATAGAAGTGTTCTGGCTAATGTTACGAGCTACCTTAGCAGCGCGTTTTTTGGTAATGAAACTACCAAAACCACGGAGGTAAACATTCTCTCCAGTGGCTACATTTTTCTTGATACTGCTCATCATCGACTCCACAACAATACCGATGGTCGTTTTGTCATAGCCCGTCGAGATAGCAATTTCGTTAATAAGTTGAGCTTTAGTCATAATTTTATGAATATTTTGTGTTGGAATAATCAAAAAAGCGTGCAAAATTACTATAAATAATTGAAATACAAAAGTTTTTCGCAAAAAAAATTTCAAAATTCGTTATTTTTTTGTACTTTTGCAGTCGAAAACGTTTTTTTGCGGTCGAAAAATTGCTGAAAAGATGCTCAACTCCCTATTGCATAGCAGATTATACAGATGGTACGAGTCGAATCGACGCGTCCTACCATGGCGTGAAACGGAGGACGGATACTGTATCTGGCTGAGCGAAATAATTCTGCAGCAAACTCGCGTAGCACAGGGAATGGAATACTATATGCGTTTCGTAGAGCGTTGGCCACGCGTAGAAGACCTGGCACAAGCCACAGAAGACGAGGTGCTGCGGGAATGGCAAGGCCTAGGTTATTACAGCCGTGCGCGCAATCTGCACAAAGCGGCGCAACAAATAGTAGAAAGCCAAAAGCAGAAAGTAGAAAGCGGTCAACAAGATACATACCACTTCCCCACCCGCTTTGAGGATATTCGTCAGTTGCCCGGCGTAGGCGATTATACGGCGGGCGCGATTGCCTCGTTTGCCTACAATCAGCCCTATCCGGCCATGGACGGCAATGTATATCGCGTTGTAGCTCGCTTGCTGGACATAGACGAGCCTTTCGATACTACAGCAGGAAAGAAACTGTTTCGGCAAAAAATGGAGACTCTCTTCGACCGCGAGAACCCAAGACTGTACAATTCGGCAATCATGGAGTTTGGTGCGCTATACTGCACTCCTACGTTGGGCGACAACTGCGAGAACTGTCCGCTGCAAGACGCGTGCATGGGCTATGCGCATGGCACAGCCGCATTGCTGCCCGTCAGAAAGCCACGCCCGAAAATAAGAGAGAGATGGCTGAACTACCATATCTACCTGTGCAAGGATGGCGAGCAGACGTACACTCTACTCCATCAGCGCAACGAAAAAGACATCTGGTATCATCTGTATGAATTTCCGTGCGATGAGCTCTCAGCGCCCGTAAAAAAGCCTTCTAAACTGAGTTTTACACACGTACTGAGTCATCAGCGCCTACACGCCAACTTCTATATCCATCGCGTAGAAGAACTGCCAGAGACGGCAGAGACCATAAAAATAGCGTGGGAGGATATCGATCGATATGCACTCTCACGCTTAACGCTACGGGCGTTAGAAAAAATCCGCTAGGATAAGAAACCCCTTAAATTACCTTCCTAGGACATTACGAATCTGAGCTATATGTTGGCGCAGCGGCGCATCGTACTCCATTTGCTCGCGAATCATCGTGATGGAGTGCAACATAGTTGCGTGGGTACGACGGCCCATTTGCAAGCCGATCTCGTTGAGCGAACTATCGGTCAGCATACGACTCAGATATATGGCGACGTGGCGTGCCTGAGCAATCTCGCGACTGCGATTCTGCGCCACAATAGCTTTCTCCGGAATATTGAAGTGTTCGGACACCGCTTTCATCACATCAGAAACGGATGTCTGCTTCTCCTGAACCGTAACCAAGCGACTCACCACTTTCTCTGCCAATTTCAGGTCGATCTCTGCGTTGGTGAAAGTGGAGTGAGCCACCAATGACGCTAAGACACCTTCCAAGTCGCGAACGGAATCACGCACATTCTGTGCGATGAAGTCCACTACTTCTTCCGACAGCTCAATACCATCGCGATGCATCTTGCTCAAGAAGATGTCACGACGCAACTGGTAGTCCGGACGAGCGATCTCGGCCGTCAGACCATATTTGAAACGAGTGAGGAGTCGATCATCCACATCCTTCAACTCAACCGGAGCCTTATCGGACGTGAAAATCAGTTGCTTACGGCTCTGTTGGAGATAATTGAAGATATGGAAGAAGGTGTCTTGCGTTCCCTTCAGTCCCGCAAAATACTGAATGTCGTCTACTATAAGCACATCGACAGACTGGTAGAAATTGAGGAAATCAGGGATTCGGTTGGCATTTCGAGCGTCTTGGAACTGAAGTTTGAACGTGTTCGCACTAACATAGAGGACACGTGCCTGCGGGTAATACACGCGTATCTGGTTGCCAATGGCATTGGCCAGGTGGGTTTTTCCCACTCCACTGCCACCATAGATGAACAGCGGATTGAAAGCGGTGAAGCCCGGTTGCTTAGCAATAGCTAAGCCGGCAGTACGCGCCAGTTTGTTAGGTTCGCCCGACACGAAGGTATCGAACGTGTAAAGGCTGCTCAATTGAGAATCGAACGGGTTAGTGTTCGGCGTTTGAGGCAGAACAGCTTGAGCCGGATTCTGGTAAGAGCCGTTGGCAGCCGACGAAGGCAACATTGTGCCCGCGCCACTCGCGCTATCTATAAGTACGCGATACTCGAGGCACGTACCTTGTCCGAACACGCGATAGATAACCGAGGAAAGAAGGGAGATATAATTCTCCTCAATATACTCGGCTACGAACGAGGATTTAACCTGTAGAACCAAAACACCATCCGCAAACTGCAACGGAACAATGGGTGCGAACCACATCTGGTACACACTGCTCGTCAAATTGTCAGCCAAGATGGTCTGGCATTGAGCCCATTGTTGTTGTAAAGTTTGTGTCATGTTTTTCGAAATGGACTGCAAAAGTACAACAAATTTTTTAATTGGCAAAATTGCCATTCATATGGTACAAAAAACGGAATTGCTAACTGCCGCATTATTAGGCAGTTACGCTTAAACAACTGAAAATCAGCAGATTACAAAAGTTATCAACACGTAACTTGCTGATTTATAGGGCTTTTGAGTTTTGCAAGAGCAAGGTGCATTTTTTTGCAAAAAAAAAGCTCGCTACACGAAAAATCAAGGGGTGTAGCGAGTTTGTTATTTTTTTTTGAATTTAGAAAACTGAAAAATAAGAAATGCTGTTTTTGGGTACGTTTTCCAACAATTATTTTTCTTTTTTTCCGAATACAGATATCTGTACGTAGCGTTTAGGATGCGCCTTGAGATCGGTGAGCAACGAATCGGCAGAAATGACAGTCGCATCGATGTGATTGTAGAGCGACTTATCATAGATAAGTTTTCCGATTGTACCTTGATCGGAGCGCACGTCAGAGATGAGTGCGTTGACTCCATCCACCGCGTTATCTACGCGCTTGACAGTGGACTTGAGGTCGGCCTCCTTGAGATCGGCTACGACCGTATTCAGATTGGCCACCGCAGTGTCGGCATTGTTAACAATAGTAGGCACTTGGTTCTTCATCAGATACTTGAGATCGGACGAAACTCCCGTGAGGTCTCCGGAGATACGATCGACATTCTGGAGCGTAGTCTGAATATGGTTGCCTGCCAGTTCATTTTGGAGCTGCAGAACCAACGAATCAACATCGCTAACGGCTTCGTCGATATGCGCCAACAGATTGCCTTGGAGACTCTCGACAAGTCCGGGAACAAAGACCGTAGGCAGGAAAGAGCCATGGTCGATAGCTTCGCCATCACCCAATTGCAGCTCAATAGCCATACCACCAAGCAGCCCATCAGCGACCAAGGCCATTTGCGTACCTTGCGGCAACACGATGTCGCGATTGATGGAAATATCCAGTACGAACGCACTATCGGCAGTGAAATCGTAGTGGATACGATCTACCTGGCCCACTTTGAGTCCGCGGATATAGACAGCCGCCTGCTCTTCCACGCCATGGATATTGTCGAAACGGCCGTGGTAGGAATTGGTCGGCGAGAAAATATTAACACCTTTTAGAAAATTGAATCCAAAGAAAAGGAGGAAAAGGCAGAGCGCTGCCAGAACTCCTACTTTTATCTCTCTTGCGTACTTCATAAACAGTTGATTATATGCGTATTATATTATTTTTCGAATTTGGTTATCCAACAATCAGGGAAGAGCTTTTTGATCTCTTTCTGCTTCTCGACCACCTTGTTGCGGTCGGTGTCTACAATGGCGTAATACTTGTACCAATCGCCGACTTTGCGTGACTCGCATTGCAGTCCTTTCAGCTTTGGGTCATTGGGTTCAAGCGGCGTGCGAGAAGCACAAATCTGGATAGCATAATAAGTGGTAGTGCTCTCGGTAACGTCTCGTTCACTTCTCGTGTTTGTCTCGTCTCGATTCTCTGTCGATTCTCTGTCGTTAGTCTGATTTTCGCTCGGTGTGTTGACAGTCTCCTGTTTGACCGCTTGTTTGCGAGTGTAGATAGCGAACGCATCGACCAGAGCCTGCGCCATGCAGTTCTGCGCCGAATCGGTATTGAGGAACACTTCTTCGTCAGGATTGCTGATAAAGCCTATCTCGAAGAGGATGCTCGGACATGCGGATTTGAGTAGCACCCAGAAAGATGCCTGTTGCACGCCACGGTTGTAACGACGAAGCTTGCCGACGAACTGGTTCTGGACTTGCGTAGCAAACTGAAGCGACTGGTCCATGTAGTTATTCTGCAGCAACTCGAACATGATGTAGGAATCGATGGAATTCGGGTCGAAGCCATGGTAAGTGGTTTTGTAGTCGGTCTCGAGCTTCATCACCGCATTTTCGCGCATCGCCACGTCCAAATTCTTCTCCATCTTCTCAGTACCCAACACAAAAGTCTCGACACCGCATGCGGCCTTATTTTCCGAGGCATTGGTATGGATAGAGATGAAGAGATCGGCGTTGTTTTTATTAGCAATATCCGCACGTGTCTGCAGTGGGATAAAGACATCGGTGGAACGGGTATAAACGACCTTGACATCTGGGAACTGCTCCGTGAGTTTCTGGCCAGTGAGCAGCGCGACAGAGAGGTTGAGATCTTTCTCCTGTGAGAATTTGCCTACGGCGCCAGGATCTTTGCCTCCATGTCCGGGGTCGATGACCACAGTAAACGGTTTAGCCGCCATGATCGGCCAGGCCATAACGGCGAGCAGTATAACGAGTATTTTTCGCATAATAAGCCAATTAAACGATTGCAAAATTACAAAAAAAAATTTCATTCACCATACATGTAATACATTTTTCGTGCCAAAATGCATTTTTTTTCATTTTTTATGCGCGCGCACTTGCGCATTTCATTTTTTTGTTGTACCTTTGCGCGATATTTTGCATGTCAGTATGGAAAAAAGTGAATTTACACCCCAAGAAGAGCAAATGATCCAACGTGAGTTTGAGGCTCTGCTCGACGACTATGCGCATACACCGCATAGGCAGAAAATCGAGCTGATTACTCATGCGTTCAATTTTGCGAACAAGGCGCACTATGGCGTGCGTCGTTTGAGTGGTGAGCCATACATCATGCATCCATTGGCCGTAGCACGTATCTGTGTTCGCGAAATCGGACTAGGTAGTACGAGTATCTGCTCTGCCCTGCTGCACGACGTAGTAGAAGACACCGATTATACGACAGAAGATATAGCAGGCCTATTTGGCGACAAGATTGCCCAGATAGTTTCCGGTCTGACGAAGATAAGCGGAGGTGTATTCGGCAGTCAAGCTTCGGAACAGGCGGAGAATTTCCGCAAACTGCTGCTGACCATCTCGGACGATATTCGCGTAGTGCTAGTCAAGATAGCCGACCGACTGCATAACATGCGTACGTTGGGCGCTCAGCCGAAGGACAAGCAATACAAGATAGCCGGCGAGACACAATATATCTATGCTCCGCTAGCTCATCGTCTGGGTTTGTTCCCCATCAAGACAGAACTGGAAGACCTGAGCTTCAAATACGAACATCCGGACACATGGCAAGAGATACACGACAAACTGGAGAACGTGAAGACTCGCCAACTAGAGAACTTTGAACAGTTTGCCGTTCCTATCCGTGAACGCCTACAGTCGATGGGCTACCAGTTCACGCTGAAAGCACGTATCAAGTCGGTCTATTCGATCTGGAAGAAAATGGCACAACGCCATATCCAGTTTGAAGATGTATATGACCTGCTGGCCGTACGCATTGTGTTCACGCCGAACGAGTCGATGAGCGAGAAAGACCAGTGTTGGATGATCTATTCGGCCATCACAGAGATATACCGTCCACATCCGGAGCGTATACGCGACTGGATTTCCACGCCCAAAGCAAACGGCTATGAGGCGCTACATGTGACAGTAATGGCTACGAACGGCGAATGGGTGGAAGTGCAGATTCGTACGGACCGCATGCACGAGATAGCAGAACGAGGTCTGGCTGCGCACTGGAAATACAAGACCGGAGAGTCGGATGACAGCGAACTAGACAAGTGGCTGAGAGAGATCAAGGAGATACTGGAACACCCGGAGAAAGACGCGATGGAGTTCCTAGGCACATTCAAACTGAATCTGTTTGCACAAGAAGTATTTGTGTTCACGCCAAAGGGTGAGATTATGACGATGCCTCTGGGTTCGACCGCACTAGACTTTGCCTTCCTACTCCACTCAGAACTAGGAGAGCACTGTATAGGCGCTAAAGTGAACCACTCGCTTGTTCCTCTATCATACAAGTTGAAAGGTGGTGACCAAGTGGAGATACTAACCTCCACAAGCCAACATCCTCAACCCGAATGGTTAGAATACGCTACGACTGCAAAAGCGCATAACTGTCTGAATCAATATTTCCGCCGTGAAGAAAGACGCTACATCAAGCACGGCGAGCGATTGGTACACGATGCGATACAGATGGACAAGGACTTGGCTGCCAATCCAGATTTGGCTTTGGCACGATTGTTGAACTACCATCATATATCGAAGCCCAATGAGCTATATGCGCAAGTAGGTCAAGGACTGGTAAGACTGGATAACTTCCACGACATCGTATTCCCTAAACGGTCATGGTGGTCGCATATGTCCTTCTTCGGTAAAAACGACGATGAACCAGTCCAACAACCTGAGGAAACCAAGACAGAGAAGAAAGAAGCACCAAAGGGCGAGAAAAAGAAGAAACCGCATGCGATAGTGCTGACGGACGAAAATCTGGGCAAGGAATACTTCCTGAGCAACTGTTGCCACCCGATTCCGGGAGACGAAGTACTGGGATACATGGATGACGGAGGCAAGATGCGGATACACAAACTGGATTGTCCTGAGGCTCAACTACTAAAGACCAGTTACGGCAAGAGAATATATTCCGCCGTATGGAATACACATCGCGTGCAATCATTCGTAGAGACAATAGAACTGAAGGGAATAGATAAATTTGGTGTGTTCATACAAGTACTGAAAACCCTGACCACCGAATTCCACATCAATATGCGTTCGATCAACGTATCAAGCGATGACGGAATATTCAAAGGAACTATGGAAATTTACGTCTATGACCGCAAGGAACTGGACGAACTGCTGAAAGCAATAAAGAAAATAGACGATATCAAAGAAGTTCGCCGCGTAACAACGGTGGATAATTGACAAGTATACTAACTAATAAATTCGTATAACAATGAAAAAGATTTTTGCAACACTCTGCATGGCAATGACAGCAATCGCCATGTTTGCACAAGACCCAGTTCTCACTTTTGAGAAAACCGAGCATGATTTTGGTAAGATCAATGAATCAGACGGTCGTGTATCAACCGTATTCACATTCAAAAACGAAGGTATGACTCCGCTCGTACTGAGCAACGTACGTGCCAGTTGCGGTTGTACCACTCCTACATGGACTAAGGAACCGGTAGAACCTGGTCAGACTGGTAGTATCACCGTGACCTATAACCCGAACGGTCGTCCAGGACGTTTCCAAAAGACCATCACGATTACGTCCAACGCAACCGAGCCGACCAAGAAACTGTATATCAAGGGCGAAGTGATACCAAAGCCAGCCAAGCCTTCGACTAAATACAATGTGCAGGTAGGCGACCTGAGTATGCGTAGCAAAACAATCGATCTGGGCACTATCAAGAAAGGTACTGTATTGTCCGGAGAACTGGAATACGCCAACCTGACTCAAGCCGCTCACAACGTAGAGTTGGCTGTAAATGCTGCAGATGCCTTCCTGATCAATCAAGTAACTCTGCCTACCGTCAATGCTAACGAGACCGGTAAGTTCGTGTTTGCCATCGATAGCAAAAAGACTAAGTTGTACGGTCCAGTTGAGGCATATGCTTACGTGGTTATTGATGGCAAGAAAGAGATAAGCGAGACCTACAAACTGACTATCAAGGCTAATATCGCTGAAGATTTCTCCCAGTTGACAGAAGAAGAGCGTCTCCTTTCGCCGAAAATGGTAACCGAAAGTGTAGTTGACCTAGGAACTGTAGCCAAAGGCAAAGTAGTGAAAGGCCAGTTGACTCTGCTGAACGTAGGTGTTAATCCTCTGCAGATTCGTCGCGTTTACTCGACCGATAAGAATATTGCCATCAAAGCAGCTAAACCTATCAAATCGGGTAAGAAAGGCGCTATCGCATTCGAAATCAATGTTGCAGGCAAAGAGGCCGGCAAATATACCCGTCAAATAGTGGTTATCACCAATGATCCACAACAGCCACAAAAAACCGTGACCGTAAACTGGACTATCCAATAAAATAAGCATTCATCCGAGCATGGAACATCCTGAGAACAGTGCGGAATACAAGGGACTGACGGTAAATGCAGGCGTAGAGAATCTACCGAGCGTTAATCCGTATGCCACATTTCGTCGCAAGAAATGTGTGTTGAGTCCCGAGGAATATTTTGAGGGTATACGTCGTGGCGACATGACGATACTCAGTCAGGCTGTGACATTGGTTGAAAGCAATCTGTTGGCCGACCAGGCCATTGCACAAAAGGTCATTGAGCTATGTCTACCCTATGCAGGCAAATCGATTCGCGTAGGCATAACAGGTGTTCCAGGTGCGGGTAAATCGACCTTTATCGAAGCATTAGGAACAGAGCTATGCGATGAGGGCAAGCATCTGGCAGTATTAGCCATTGACCCGTCGAGCGAACGTAGCAAAGGATCTATTCTTGGCGACAAGACTCGTATGAATGAGCTATCGGTCAAATCGAATGCCTTCATACGCCCCAGTCCATCGGCGGGTTCTCTAGGCGGCGTAGCGCGCAAGACACGCGAGACAATCGTACTGTGTGAAGCTGCGGGATTTGATACGATTCTACTGGAGACAGTAGGCGTCGGACAATCGGAAACAGCCGCTCATTCGATGGTGGATTATTTCCTTTTGCTGCAAGTAACGGGCACAGGAGACGAGCTACAGGGCATCAAGCGCGGCATCATGGAAATGGCCGATGGAATAGCCATAAACAAATGCGACGGGAATAATATAGAACGCGCGCGCGCAGCACGAGTGGGATTTAAGAACGCTTTAGCCCTGTTCCCTCCTACTCCGTCAGGATGGAAACCAGATGCCATATGTTGCTCCTCGATAGACCATAGCGGCATCATGGATGTCTGGAAAAATATAGAAGAATACGTAGAGTTTACCAAGAAGAACGGTTTCTTCGAGCAACATCGCACAGAACAAGCTAAATATTGGATGTACGAAACCATCAACCAAGCCCTACTGGACGGTTTCTACAAGAACGAACACATGGAGCATCAGATAGAAGTAGCCGAACGACAAGTATTAAACAACGAAATTAGCAGTTTTATTGCAGCGAACAACTTACTAACCGAGTATGGCAGAAACAAGCAGAAATAATAAGAAACGAGCACCTCAGACCACGATAATCAAGGTCGGAGCCAATGAGATGGGTAAACTGCCACCTCAAGCTCCGGAACTAGAAGATTCAGTTCTGGGAGCCATCATGCTAGAGAAGGAAGCATACGGAACCGTGGCAGATTTGCTACGTCCGGAGGTATTCTATAAAGACCAAAACCGTTTGGTTTTTGAGGCCATACGTGAACTGGCTTCGAAGGATTTGCCTATTGACCTTCTTTCCGTAAGCGAGAAACTAAAGAGCCAAGGTCACCTAGAGGCAGTGGGTGGTTCGGTATATTTGGCTGAACTGACACGTCGTGTGGCATCATCCGCACACCTACGTTACCATGCTCAGATAGTAGCACAGAAAGCTACGGCTCGTGACCTGATTGCCTTCGCCGCTCGTATAGAGGAGCACGGATTTGATGAGACGCAAGATGTAGATGAACTGATGCAAGAGGCCGAGGCTGGTATCTTTGAGATATCGCAACGCTCGCAGAAACGTGATGTCACACAGATTGACCCAGTGATAGAAGAAGCGTTCCGACGCATGGACAAAGCAGCCAAGAACGATGGCTCGATTTCCGGTATTCCGTCCGGATTCCACGCCTTGGATAAGATAACATCCGGTTGGCAAACACCCGACTTGATTATTATTGCTGCTCGTCCAGCCATGGGTAAGACTGCGTTTGTGCTCTCGATGGCTAAGAATATAGCCGTTGATCACCAGATACCTGTAGCCATCTTCTCACTGGAAATGTCGAATGTACAATTGGTGAACCGTTTGATTATGAACGTCTGCGAGATAGAAGGCGACAAAATCAAAACCGGCAAACTAACCGAGACAGAACACAAACGACTCAATACGAAGATCAATGCGCTGAAAGGCGCACCGCTATACATGGATGATACTCCATCGTTGTCAATCTTCGAGTTGCGTTCGAAAGCGCGTAAGTTGGTACGCGAACATGGTATTCGCATGATTATCATCGATTATCTGCAACTGATGAATGCGCAAGGTTCGAGTTTCGGCAGTCGTGAGCAAGAGGTAAGTATCATCTCACGAAGCCTGAAAGCCTTGGCTAAAGAGTTGGATATTCCGGTGATAGCCCTTTCGCAGTTGAACCGTGGTGTAGAAGCTCGTTCTGGTGTAGAAGGTAAAGTGCCTCAACTAGCCGACCTACGTGAATCGGGTGCCATAGAACAAGATGCGGATATGGTTTGCTTTATTCACCGCCCTGCTTACTATCGTATCTATAACGACGAGAAAACAGGAAAAGACCTACGCGGCCTAGCGCAAATCATTATAGCGAAACACCGTAATGGTGCCACGGATTCCATCTGGTTGCGTTTCCGCGACAAGTATGCTAAATTCCAGAACGAAGATGACGCCATTGATCAGGATGAACTTCAGCCAATGCCAATGCCAGATAACGGCGTGACTATTTCGTCCAGTATGAATAATCAGATGGGTCCTGTTGCTGACGGTCAGCAAATGTATCAAGACGGAGCGAGTCTCAACAGTTTAGGAGAAGTCACAGATCGTCCTTTCTGAAAATAGACAAAGAAAAAAAAGACATAACAGATAATATATGCAAAGAACAGTAATCATAGATGCGCTCAAGCGTACTGATTTCGGAGCAGAGATCAATGTGCGCGGTTGGGTACGCAGCAGACGAGGCAACAAAAGCATCTCGTTTATTGCGCTGAACGATGGTTCCACTATCAAGAATATTCAGATAGTTGTGGACCTGGAAAAATTTGATGAAGAACGTCTGAAACCCGTAACTACAGGTTCATGCATCTCGGCAACAGGAATACTGGTAGAAAGCCAGGGTGCGGGACAGGCAGTTGAGATTCAATTGACCGATTTAGAAGTGTACGGTACAGCAGATCCAGAGAAATATCCTCTGCAAAAGAAAGGTCTCTCGATGGAATATCTGCGCACCATTGCGCATCTGCGCCCACGTACCAACACGTTTGGGGCGGTATTCCGTATTCGCCACAACATGGCTATGGCTATCCACACCTATTTTCACGAGCATGGCTACTTCTACTTCCATACGCCACTGATTACCGCAAGCGATTGTGAAGGAGCGGGCCAGATGTTCCAAGTAACCACGAAGAACCTATACAACCTGAAATACGACGAGCAAGGACATATAGACTACTCGGACGATTTCTTTGGCAAACAAGCGTCCTTGACCGTAAGTGGTCAGTTGGAAGGCGAGTTAGCTGCCATGGCGTTAGGTAAGATATACACCTTTGGTCCGACATTCCGCGCCGAGAATAGCAATACGCCTCGTCACTTAGCTGAATTCTGGATGATAGAACCGGAGGTGGCTTTTATTCAAAAAGACGAGTTGATGGATCTGGAGGAAGACTTCATCAAATATTGCGTACGTTGGGCGTTAGACCATTGTATGGATGACCTAGAGTTCTTGAACCAATTTGTGGACAAAGGTTTGATTGAACGTCTGCGTTCGGTGATTGACACAGAGTTTGTTCGTCTGCCTTATACTGAAGGTATCAACATCCTACAAGAGGCCATCAAGAATGGCAAGAAATTTGAGTTCCCATGCAATTGGGGCGATGATCTCAGTTCTGAACACGAACGCTATCTGGTAGAAGAGCATTTTGGCAAACCGGTGATTATGACCGATTACCCAAAGGACATCAAAGCCTTCTATATGAAACTGAACGAAGACGGCAAGACGGTACAAGGTACGGATGTGCTATTCCCACAGATAGGCGAAATCATCGGAGGTTCAGTTCGTGAAGAGAACATGGACAAACTCAACGATGAGATTGAACGGAGACATATACCGATGAAAGATATGTGGTGGTATTTGGACACTCGCCGTTTTGGTAGTGCTCCTCATGCCGGATTTGGTTTGGGATTTGAGCGCTTGATGCTCTTTGTCACGGGCATGCAGAACATCCGCGACGTCATCCCATTCCCACGTACCCCCAAAAGTGCAGAATTTTAAGAATATAAACCATAAAAACACTAACAAACAATCCTATGAGAAAAATTCTTTCTTTGATGTTCGTGCTAGCGCTCTCGGTAGTTGCTTTTGCACAAACGTCACTCAAGGGCACTGTCATTGATGAATCCACCCAAGAACCTGTGGTGGGGGCAAAAGTGACACTGGCCAATCAGAACATTTCCACCACGACTAATTCGGCGGGTGAGTTTTCTCTACTCTATCTGGAGGCAATGGATGAGGAAGTGATTGTTGAATCGGATGGCTATATTGCAGCCATTGAGTTGATTCAACTAAACGCAGACCAAGTCAACCAGATGGAGGCTATTCAGTTACAGCAAAACATCGTCAGTCAAGCACAAGACGAGATCTTGCTGAACCTAACAGAAGAAGAGATGAGTGATGACGAAGGCCGTTCGCAGGCTCAAGCTTCCTCCTCCTCTGCATCGACAGATGTGTTTAATTCCACCATCTCATTTGCCTGGTCTACAGCACGTTACCGCAATCGTGGTTACGCATCGAATGTTGAGACCTACTACATTGAGGGTTTGAATTTCAACTCGCAAGAGCGTGGTAATTTCAACTACTCGGCTATGGGAGGTCTGAATGACGCAAGTCGTTACAAAGAAGTGCTGAATCCAATGGAGGCCACCAATTTCTCGTTTGGTGGTGTAGCACAAGCCACCAACTACCTGATGGGAGCTTCGCGTTATGCACAAGGTTGGAAAGTAGGTGCTGCGGGAACTAATCGTAACTACAAAGCCCGTATTAATGCAACGTATGCCAGTGGTGTGATGCCAAGTGGCTGGGCAGTGGTAGCTCAGTTGGCATACCGCTTCTCGCCGTATATTGACAACAAAGGAATCATCGGTGAAGGTATCAAGTACTATTCGCTCGGTTACTTTGTTTCGGCAGAGAAGATTTGGGATAATGCCCGCCTGAAACTCATCACATTTGGTGCCCCGACAGAGCGTGGTCAGAATGCAGCAGTGACGCAAGAGGTATACGACCTGACCGGTACGATCAACTACAACCCCTACTGGGGCTACCAGAACGGCAAGGTACGCAACTCGCGTATCGTGAAATCGTATGACCCGACCTTTATTGCATCGTACGAGATCAATCTGGACGAGCAGCAGAAACTGAAAGTAGCAGCGGGATATCACTACTCTATGTACTCTAATTCTGCGCTCAACTTCTACAATGCTCCGGATCCTCGTCCGGACTACTATCGCAATCTGCCATCATTCTTTTGGGATGGTCAAATCGCGAACAACTATTATGAGCCATCTGGCCAACAATTGTTCAACGAAGATGGTGTACACTATCCTTGGGGACTCTTCATTGGTCAGGATATGAATAGTACTTATCTTGGCTCCGGTTTCTGGGGTGAGGATGGCAATCTGATTGGCCCGTCTATCGACATGGCACAATATAACAACTTGGTTCATCTGTGGAAGACACGTGACAACAAGACTACGCAGATTGACTGGGACAATATCTACGCAGCCAACTTTGCTAACAACTATAACAATCCTGACGGTTCTGCACGTTACATCATTGAACGTCGTCACAACGACATACAAGAAGGCATGGCTTCGCTCAACTATGTTAACACACAGTTTAACCACCTGAAGATGACGTTAGGTGCAGAAGCTAAAGTATCGCAAGGTATCCATTACAAGACTATTGATGACTTGCTAGGTGGTAATCAGTGGATTGATGTAGATGCTTTTGCTGACCGTGATATCAAAGAGTTGGCTAGCAATAGCGGATTCACACAAGCTGATATTGAGAATGTTCGCAAGAACGAGATCGCGGCTGACTATGACACCCGGATTACAGACAATGGACGTCGTTTCGGCTACGACTATCGCATCAATATGGCCAACCTAAAGGCTTGGTTCCAAAACGAGTGGAGCTTCAACGAAGTAGATCTCTACTACGCTTTGTCGCTCGAGTACAGTATGATGCAACGTTCCACTAACATGCTGAATGGTCGTGCTTGGTATCTGACCAAGATTGCTGAAGAAAAGACCGGTGCAGAGGCCTGGAAATACTATGGCAACAACTCGTATCAGTTGATCAAAGATGCAGAGGCCAATGGCACATTGCAAGCGGGAACAACTTACATGGGCGATGCTCACCACTTCTTTGACCCTGGCTTCAAAGCGGGAGCTACCTATAAGATTAACGGTCGTAATCGTTTAAAACTGAATGGTTTGTTCGAGATTCGCTCACCGTACGCACGCGATGCTTATCTATCGCAGCGTGTGCATGACCGCGTTGTAGACAAGATTTATATTCATGACAATGCCAAGTCATTGCATGATTTCTATGCAGCTAGCGAGAACGTTGTTTCTACTGACCTGACTTATGAGTTCAACTACCCGATTGTTCGCGGTCGTATCACCGGTTTCTTCACTCAAAGTTGGAACGGAACAGAGCTGAACGGCTACTATGACGACGAGGCTCGTACGTTTGTGAACCAAGCTATGACCGGCATCGACAAACGCTATATGGGTATTGAGGCAGCCGCCGCTGTTAAAATGGGTACCTACTTCACCTTGACCGGTGCCATGAGCGTAGGCGACTACCGCTATACGAGCAATCCACAAGTGGTGACATCTGCTGAGAATGGAATGCCTATGACGCAAAACCTGGTGACCAAGGACTTGGTATTCGAGACCCGAGATAAAGTTCTGTTAAAAGGTGTCAAACTAAGTACAGGTCCGCAAGTTAATGCTAGCTTGAAACTCTCGTTCTTCCACCCGAAGATGTGGTTTGCTGACATTACTGTGAACTATCACGACTGGAACTATCTGTCGGTTGCTCCTTCGCGTCGTATGCAAGGTTTGTATACGGGTATGCGTATTGACGGAACAGCTGTCAATGGTTGGTTCGGTGATAGCTACGCAAATGCTATTGAGACCACTGATGGTCAGGCATTGCGCGTTGAGATCGACATGAATACCGGTGACCCGGTATATGAGAATGCTGTTCTGGACAAGAATGGTGTGCCAGTACTGAAATATCCGTACAATGTGATGACAATGCAAGAGAGCTTGGCGGCTACCAATCCTCTGTATCGCTTCATCTTTGATGCTTCTGTAGGTAAACTGATTTACCTGCCGAATCGTCAGTCTGTATCTATCAACCTGAGTGTGACTAACCTCACCAACAACACACACTTCAAGACCGGTGGTTACCAACAAGCCCGTCTGCCACGTGCTATTCGTCAGGGAGAGAAAGACTATCAGAACTCTGTGATTACGGCTAACGCATGGAAATACCCATCTAAGTATTACTATGCTTGGGGAGCCAATTTCTTCTTAACTGTAACTTATAAATTCTAAGCATCATGAGAAAGTCTATTTATATGTATGCAATGATCCTGGCGATGCCAGTAGTTGCTCTGATGACCTCTTGCGAACCCCGCGCTCTAACCGAGGAGGATGTATTCACTCCAGAACAGTCGATAGACCAAATACTGAGCGAGGAGAATCCACAAGGTTATCGTATCTACACATTGAATGAGTTCCAAGATGCCTTTATGACAGAGAAAGGTAATTTTGCCAGTGACACGTGTCCTTATCGTACACGTTCAACAAATGGCAACGGACTATATCTCTACTCTGTGGATACTATTCCTACCAATGGTCAGGGTATCTATATTCGCGGCCGCGTAGCCACAGACGACTATGCCGGCAACTTCTACAAAGCACTGGTTATTCAGCAAGTTGTAGGAGGCGAACAGCAGAGTCTGCGTGTTTCGGTTGATATGGGTTCGAGCGGTGGTATGTATCAACTCGGTCAGGAAATCCTGATTCGTTGTAATGGTCTGGCTGTAGGTCGCTACGCTAACCAACCACAACTCTGTGTACCATCGTACAACAACAATATCTATGCGATGAACGCATCGCAAAAGGTAGGTTGGTGCCCGGGACGTATTCCGAGTGCCGTATTCCGTCGTAACACACGTATGATTGGTGTTCCTGATCAGACGAAACTGAAATACGACACGCTGACCTTGGCACAACTCTTTGCGCAAATTCCTCTAAAGCCATCCGTCGATGCTAACGGCATGGACCGTATTCGTAAGGCAGACGGCCGACTGATAGTGCTTAAGGATGTTCACTTCACAGGCGAGACCGATGATAACGGAACTATCACTCCTTGTATTTATGCTCACCCGGATTCTTCCGGTCTAGCCAATGTGTTTGCTCCATCTACGCAAAACATCGGTTATCCGCAGAGCCGTATTCTACAAGATCCTGCTAGCAACTTCATCTGTTGCTCCAGTTCTGAGTATTGCAAATTTGCTTGCTATTACCTGCCTGGCGCCAATGAGAGTGGTGTAAGTGGCTGTCCTAACTGGGAAGGTACGGTTACCGGTATTCTGGGATGGTATCTAGACAAGGCCGCCAACTTGACAACAAGCAGTCTGAAGGGTTATGAGTGGTCTATCACTCCTCGTGGTATTCCTGGAGTTGGAGTTCCTGATATCCGTATGTTCTATCAAGGCGATTCAGACAAGCCTTGGACTCCTAGGGAATTTGACCCGAAGACTTTCAACCAATAATTCCACAAGATGAATTGGCTGGACGTACTATTGCTACTACCGCTATTGGTTGGTCTTGTTAGAGGCCTGATGCGCGGCTTAGTCTCCGAGATAATCGCCATTTTGGTGGTTATTCTCGGAGTACTGGGCGCACGCTTCATGATGCCCGATTTCTCTGCTTGGCTATGGGGCCAATGGGGATGGCCGGAAGGCGTATGCGATGTAGTGGCATATGTGCTGATTTTCCTGGCGATTGCGATATTGCTTACGCTTCTGGCACGTGGTTTGACCAAGTTTATGCGTGCTATCCATCTGGGGTGGGCCAATCGTCTGTTCGGAGGTATCTTCGGCTTACTGAAATACGGGCTGCTTGTTCTTGTAGTGGTATTTGCCATGGATCGCACCAATCAGAGTTTTCATTGGCTAGATGAAGCACAAGTAGTCAAGACTTCGGTGGTGTATCCTAAAATGGTGAAAGTGGTCCACAAGATACTAAAAACAGACTGGCGACAGACTAACGACAGACTATCGAGTCGAGACTAAACCGTGATGAAGTACTATCTTTCACTTGGATCCAACCTCGGCGAACGAGAACAAACGATTCAACAAGCGTTGGGAATGATTGAGCAGCAAATAGGACACGTTCTACGCTGCTCTTCTTATTACTACTCTGCCCCATGGGGATTTGATTCGACGAATAGTTTCTGCAATATATGCTGTTGTGTAGAATCGGAAATGTCGCCACAGGAACTGCTAGCCGCGACACAAGCGATTGAACGAGCGTTAGGACGCACGCACAAATCGCAAAACGGCCAGTATCAGGACCGAACCATTGATATCGATATTATCCTGGCCTTTGAGGGAGAGCGACCATTAGAATGGCAATCGGCAGAACTGCAAATACCGCACCCATTATGGCAAGAAAGAGACTTTGTCAGGGTGCCTCTAGCAGAAATAATGCAATAGATACTACTTTTTTTGCAAAAATATTTGGTCAATTCAAAAAAAAGCAGTACTTTTGCACTCGCTTTTGAAAAATAAAGCATTTATGGTGGTCATAGCTCAGTTGGCAGAGCATCGGATTGTGGTTCCGAGTGTCGTGGGTTCGAGCCCCACTCTCCACCCACGGACATCCTACGGGATGTCTTTTTTTTGTATAATGGCGTTTATCTGGCGATACTCATTATCGGTTAGCACGTCCGTTTCAGTAAACAAGTTTACTATACGCACGTACTAGCCGATAATATCCTAACGGATTAGCCTCTATACAAAAAAAAACGCAGTGGAGGTGCGGGCTCTTAAACCCAGGTTCTTATCTCGCTTCGCTCGAACGATTATTGCGAAATATCGCAATTTTCGAGCCCCACTAATTCTAGTGGAGTATCTCATAAGCTTGCGCGAGGGTTATTCCATATAGAGCACAGTAGATTTCCAGTTGATCGTGAGTGTAATGAGGCCCAAGGAGTTTCCAAACACACATGGCTTTGTGCTTGAGTTCGGTTGCTGCATCGACAGTCATTTCATCTACGTACTCCGGCTTTAGGCTAAAAGGGCAAGTCGGATGCATCTCCTTGTGAATCTGGTTTTTCATCAAAATTATAGTCACCTTCTCGATAGTTAGCATAGAAATTGATGCTAGATACAATATCTTCAAAGTACGAAATAAGTGGATCATATAACTCAGGTGCGTTGTCGTAGAATATAATCCGAACATGTTTCGTCCAACCTACACTTGCTATCAATGTGTATCTATACGGGCAAATTCTACGCTTATCGCACTTCCGAAAACGAAGTACATAAGTTGTTCCGTCTTTACGATTTAAAGCTTGAGATGCTTCTGCCACAACATCACTTGTGTAAGCAATTTCATCATTAACATCTTTAGTTACATGCACAAAATCAACGCTGAAAGATGTGAGCGTGGCAATTGTGTCCTTGAAATGGAGAAGCATGACCTTTGTAGGAATGTATGCTTTATGGGGATTGTAATCTGTATTTTCCGGAAGGATGAGTCTTGGCACATGCATCATATATGTTGTAAGAATATCTACAACATTAGTCAACTCCTTGTCCGTTTGAAAATAAGGACTATTCTTTAATTTCAGATTTTTCTTTATCGCTTCAAACATGTCATTTGGAGAGAAGCTTCTTTCCATGAGATATAAATCATTCCAATACATATAGAAAGGTTTATTGATAGACTGCCACTCATCTTCTGATAGCTTACGTTTCAATTCATGCTCCAGGACTGCACGCAACCGTTCTTCCGTGAACGCGTCATCATCGAAAGGATTGAACGGATGCCGCTTGGAAGGCTTAAAATACTTTGCATTTTGATAACCATGTTCCAAGGTGTTCCAAGTCGCGCAGTGCAGCCCTCCTCCAAGTCGCGTGAGCGACTGCGTGTATTTAATAGGATAAACCTCACAGTCAGGGAATGCCTCCTGAATGCGCTTGACTGCTGGCGCGTCAGACGGTTTACCGAGTTGCGCCATGAAGATCTTATTCCCTACGCGGAGGAAATTGAGGTATTCCCAACTAAGGTCTGTAATGAGCGAACCATCGTCAGCTATTGCCATCATCCCGTCTACATGGCCATAGATATCAGACTTGTCCCAATGCACTATCTTAATGGAGCGTGCATTAAGTGCCTTCCTTAGGTTCGCGATAAGCAAGTCACGAGGATAATTGGGGTTCTCCAAGAAGATCTTATCGGTCATATATACATTACCACTCTTATCCGTGAGCACATTACCTCCGTCAAGAACGATATCCTCATAACGAAATGGAGTCATCTCCAAATCGTCCCAGATAGGTACCATGTCTGGTTTGTACTTCCCGTAACGAGGTGCGCGCAGATAGTCCGGATCATAGCGGAACTGCGCAATGTCGCCTTTTCCATCAACCGTGATGGGCATATAGTCACGTACCCATAGACGAGACTTTTTGCTAGTGTATGGTAACTCACAATACTTGACATTAGCTGCCCTAAAAGCCGCAATAAGGCTCTTGAAAAAACGAGGAAAATGATACCGAAAAGCCATCGGTATAAATACGAAATCAGTTTGCGAATCGTGTAACATAACCTTTGCATTTATTAAGTTAATAATTAGTTATTTAACTTCTGGTGCAAAGGTCAACTTTTTTTCGCAAACATCCAAAAATTTTCTGTTAAAAATTGTTAAAAGTTTTGAAGAAGATATTAACAAAAAAAGAGACCTATGGTCTCAATTTTTGATTTATATTTTAAGATTTCCTTTATAATCCCATGGGTATGCTGTATATCCTTTGTGCTCGGTCCAAAGTTCCCTTGGAATGCAGTACCGGAAATTTTGTTTTTCAGATATATTAAACCTGGTTGCAGCAATAGGTTCAATCGCTTCTGCTCTTTGACAATACTCAAGCTTGGGAACATCTTTCTTTTCTCCAAACGCATCAAACTGGAATAGCAAGGCTCTGGTCTTTAGTGGACCATTGCAAAATTTCCCGCCGCACTCGATGGAGCGGATGAGTATTCCACCGTATGATTTTTCATTACTCCTGAATGTAAGATCAACACCAAAGTCATGGTTAAACCACTCTCCAGCCTCTGTCATGCGCTCGTATGTTATATGCGCTGTGTCGGTTAAGTTATAATAAAACTCTATCTCGACCATGCGATATAACTTATCTCCCTTTCTGATGACAAAGTTGTTAAGCAAATTCTCCGCAATGTCTTTGAATATGCTTTCAATTTTAGAAGGCTCTGTCTCTGTCAAAACAAGACTATTTCTTAAACTTTCAAGTTCGGACATATATCAAACAATTTTGCGGTGCAAAATTACTCAAAAAGAATGACATACACAAGTTTTTTATTGATATTCAATCTGGAAAGTAATTTTTGCAAGTAAAACTCAAGGACTTGGATTGGTAGGTGCGAGCCACGCTATAATGCACGTAGGATTAGGCGGAGAGGACGTTTGTCGTTATCGTCGCCTTGGTATTGGAGCAGAATAGGATCGTCCGGTTGAGAAAGTTTAACGCCCACAAGTTCTGTCCAGGGCGACAATTTCTCACGCGTCCTGCGCTTACGTTGAATGGCACGAACAGACTTCTCGTGTTTCTTTTTTCTAGGCGGTGTGATTGCCCCTTTCTGCATGGCCGTATCAGTCTCGGCAATAGTAGCAACCACGAGCGGTTGTTTTGCTATTCTGCTACATCTTTCCGCAAATAGCACACGTTCGCTCAGCGACATACCAATGGCGCTACCTGCCTCTTGGGATGGTGGCTCGACGCCCATTATCCGCTTCCATTGACTGACACTAATCTCGTCTGAGATATAATACGGCTGTTCGCCAGGAACTAGAGCGAAATGGAGTTTCCGTCCGTCCACACGAATATTTCTAGATAATGCAGGCGATTCGGTCACTTCCTGCTTCATTGGGTCACCAGGCAACGTGAGAGCCACTCTGAAACCTATATATCCGGCAGATGTTTCCGGCAGATACCAGCGTCGCACAGACAGATGGCTATTGGCTTCACATTCGTCATAACTACCACCACGTACTACGTGATAACTGCCCGTATCTGCACCTTGTGGGTCAGGAAGAGTGGATAGTTGATACGCGCCATACAAATCTTGACACCATTCAGCCACATTGCCAGTCATGTCGTATAGGCCAAGTTCATTGGGGCGTTTACGAGCCACAGGATGCGTCCAATTGCCAGAACACGAATAAAGCCACCCTACGCTATCCGCGCAATTGTCTCCAGCAAAACGATAGTGTTTGCTTTTTTCGCCTCCCCTAGCAGCAAATTCCCACTCTGCCTCTGTGGGAAGGCGAAAAGGAAGGCCGGTAATGCTGTCTAAGCGACGAACAAACTCCTGGCAATCGTTCCAATTGACATAAGAAACAGGGTGAAAAGGATAACCCGATGGACTTAGCGTCTCTTTATCCGGCATAACAGCCTTCCACAACCGATTGGTAACTTCTGTAGTGGCTATGTAAAACGGAGAAAGGAAGACTAAGTGTGCGGGTTTGTCTGTATAGATGTCCGGATCATACTGGTCGAACGTTGCACCCATAAGAAAAGATCCACCTTCTATGCGCTGCATAGTAAATGGCACCCCATTCACCTCAATGGTAATCGCACACAGAGAATCAGGAATCTGCGTACGTTTTTTAGCCCACAGAGTAGATGGGAGCAACAACAGGAAAAGAATGCCCAAAAGCCAATGTCTATGCATAGTAGTGAACGCATGAAAAACATGCACTCAGTTACTCAGCAAAAAACGTGCCATGAGAGCAAAAAAAAGAGTCCTTTCGGGCTCTATTTTTTTTGTAGCAAATCGGAAAGGAGTTGATAGACGGCTTTCTCTTCAGGCGTGCGGAGGAGTTGCAGATGATGGGCTATGACTTCGGTGTCACCACGTTGGGCGGGACCAGTCTGCGCCTCACGAGGTGTGAGCGTGTGCACCTTAGCGGCAGTTTGGTCGATGAGAGGCAACAGAGCAGCGAAAGGAATCTGTGTGTCACGGAGAATATCTGCAGCCATGCGATACATCAGATTGGAGAAGTTGTTGGCAAAAACTCCCGCCACATGCAATCGTTCGCGGTCACGTTGCGGACACTCGTATATCCGACTGGTCAAGTTCTGTGCCAAGGAATAGATAGCTGCGATGTCATCGATGTTGCGTCCTTCAATGAAAGCGGGAATGCCACTCCAGTCGTCGATAAGCGAAGTACGGCTAAAACTTTGGAAGAAATACAACACTCCCGCATGCGGTTTATCGGCTCCAAAAACATCTATCGGCATTGTACCTGAAGTATGGAGGTGCAAAGCCTTAGGCGCATTGACTCGCGCAACTACTTCACGCAACGCATTATCGGCAATCGCATAAATATAAACGTCCGCAGATGGGATTGGCGGAGTGGTTTGCGGATTAGCGGTTAGTGGGCGCGCATGCACCAGTTCCGTGTGGATATTTTTCAGTTCAAAAGCGTGATGCAGGTTGGTTCCTACGCTACCTGCTCCTAGAATGACGATTTTCATGAGGGGTTAGTGGTTAGAGGCATAAGCCTTATAAAATTCGGTAACAGCAATGATTCCTTTTTCCCAGACCTCGAGGTCCATTGATTCGTTAGGCGAGTGAATGGCATTTTGCTCGAGTCCGAATCCCATCAGTATGGTTTTGCAGCCCAGAATCTGTTCGAAAGAAGAGATGATAGGAATACTTCCTCCGCGTCGCGCCGCCAATGGTCGTTTGCCGAAAGCGAGTGTGAAGCCTTGCTCTGCGGCCTTGTATGCGGGAATATCAATCGGGCAGACGTATCCTTGTCCTCCGTGCATCGGCATCACTTTCACACGCACGCCCGTGGGTGCGAGCGCTTGCATATAATCAATGAACGCGCGCGAGATACGTTCGTGATCTTGATTGGCTACCAAGCGGCAAGAAACCTTTGCGAAGGCTTTTGACGGAAGAACCGTTTTGCTACCTTCGCCAGTATAACCTCCCCAGATGCCACACACATCGAACGACGGTCGGCAGGAATTGCGTTCCAAGGTGCTATAACCGGTTTCGCCAAAGACATCAGGCACATCGATAGCACGGTTGTAAGCCTCTTGGGAAAAAGGAATCTGGGCAATCATCTTGCGCTCTTCGTCAGGAATAGGCAACACATCGTCGTAGAAATGCGGAATAGTGATTCGTCCATTGTTATCAACCACCTTTGACAACATCTCACAGAGAGCATTTATAGGATTCTTGACCGCTCCGCCAAAATGGCCCGAGTGCAAATCGCGATTCGGCCCATCTACTTCGATTTGCCAGTAAGCCAAACCGCGCAAACCGGTTGTGATAGAAGGCGTATCCTTGCCAATCATCGAAGTGTCGGAGACCAGAATAATATCGGATTTGAGTAAATCCTTATGCTCGCTGATAAAGGTCTCAAGCGATGGCGAACCGATTTCTTCTTCTCCCTCGAAGATAAATTTCACATTGCAGCGAAGTTGGCCCGCACGAACCATATACTCAAAGGCTTTCGCTTGAATCATAGCCTGTCCCTTATCATCATCTGCGCCGCGCGCGTAGAGTCGCCCATCGCGGATAGATGGCTCCCATGGGTCGGAAAGCCATTGGTCTAACGGTTCGACCGGCATCACATCGTAGTGAGCGTAGATTAAAACGGTTGGTATGGAGCCTACCCCTTGCCCCTCCCTGAAGGGAAGGGAATATTCTGCGTAAACGAATGGATTGCCTGCGGACGGCAAGACCTCCGCGTTTTGGCAGCCTGCCTCGAGCAAGAGTTCGCGCCAACGGTTGGCACAACGTAGCATATCAGTTTTGTGTTCCTCTTGGCAACTGACAGAAGGAATACGAATCAGACTACTCCACTCCTCGATGAAGCGGTCACGATTGGCGGCAATATAATCTTGAATGGTCATATTGGTATGTTGTATTTTTCTCGAAGTTGTCTCGATATTGTCTCGGTAGTAAATTAAGTATATATACTATGTATATATAAAAATTTAGTTTTTGTATTGTATAAATAGGCGGTCGCTCCTACCCTGTACGTCGCTACCCTAGAGCCTGTCGGCTGCGTGACCGCAAGGGTCGCGCCATTCTATGTTTTCGCTTCTTCCGCTACCCGCGGTGCTCAAACTCGAAATGCCATCCGAGGCATTTCTTCACGTGATTGTCAGGTGAGTTTCTCGATATTTCTCGTATCGCGGAAAAATAGGACAAAATCTTAACGAGAGTACATTTTGTTGTTCGGTGCAAAATTACAAAAAGATTTGGACATACGCAAGAAAACGATGCGTTTTTTGAGAAATATTTGCATATGTAAAATATTTGTTGTAAATTTGCAGCGCAAATTATGTGAAGCCATGAAAAAAGTATTCTTATTGGTATGTATTTCCCTTTGTGCTATCAGTTGCCATCGGAAGAATATCGCTGAGCAAATAGCCCTAGCAGATCCCATTATGCCCGTTCGTATGACGAGCGACACAAGTCACATAGTGCTGACGGATTATGTGCCCGTACTATTCGGCGACACCAATCTATGGGAAGATATACACTGGCTAGTTACCGACCAAATAGACTGCATCAATCTGGTAGGTAGTCCCAAAGTAGTCAGAGAGATGGATATAGTAAATCGCAACAGAAGCATACAAAGTCTTGGATTCTACAATCGCGATTTCAGTTTCTCCATCGTTGTTTTGCCCGCTAAACCCATTCGGCAAAGTCTGATTTCGCTAGCATACGAAGACCAGAAACTACGCGTGGGTTTTGTAGATACGGTACTTAACCCGACTCTGGTGGCGTATGTGCAGAACATACCTGTTCGTTATAACAGTTGGGAACGCCAGGAAGACGGCACATGGCTGCTAGACATGGATGCCGTGAGAGAACAATTGCGCGATTTCTGCGGAGAACCGATGAGCGGACGTGCGTATCTGCGCATTTTTGCTGAGGATGAGAGCAATCTGTACAATGACCTGTTGCTGCCTCTGCAAGATGGCGAGATAGTGACCGACGCAAGTCAACTGAACCGTCACGACCAACAGGCACAAGTACTCTACTCGCTAATGATTGACCGCTTTGAGAACGGTAACAAGGAGAACGACTGGAAGATGAATTCGCCCGAAGTTCTGGATATTGTGGATTATCAGGGTGGTGATATTGCGGGAGTGACCAAGAAAATAAGTGATGGTTATTTTGACCAACTAGGCGTTAACACTCTGTGGATCAGCCCAATCACTCAGAACCCATGGGATGCTTGGGGACTTTATCCATTCCCGAACGGCAACAAATATGATAGCACGAAGACCTACACCAAATTCAGCGGCTATCATGGTTACTGGCCAATTTTTGCGACCAAACTAGATGACCGTTTTGCGACCGACAAGGAGATGCGTGCCCTACTGGACACCGCTCATGCGCATGGCATCAATGTGATTTTGGACTATGTGGCCAATCATATGCATATCAATTCGCCTACGTTTCAGGCTCATCCAGACTGGCATACTGATTCGATTCTGCCTGATGGGCGGCGTAACTTCGAGCTATGGGACGAGGCACGTCTGACGACCTGGTTTGACAAGCATATCCCGACCTTGGACCTGGAGCGTGAGGAAGTGTGCGAAGCAATGACCGACAGTGCACTCTATTGGCTTCAAACCTACGAATTGGACGGATTCCGTCACGATGCGTGCAAGCATATACCAGAAGGCTATTGGCGTATGTTGGGCCAGAAAATAGCTTCCCGTTGGCCAGGCAGACCTATATGGATGATTGGCGAGACCTACGGAAGTCCTGAACTAATAGGTAGTTACGTCAAGACGGGTATGCTGAACGCCCAATTCGACTTCAACGTATATTTCACAGCACGTGAGGCACTATGCGGGTTGAAAGGTATGGACGAAGTGATGAACAACGAGTTGACATCGCTTCACACCTACGGTTCGCACCACACGATGGGTAACATCAGCGGTAACCACGACCAGATACGCTTTGCCAGCATAGCAGGCGGTGCAATAGACATCTACTGTCACGGCAAAGAAGAAGGTTGGACGCAAGAGATAGGCATCGGTGACACGGCTATAGCTTACGACCGCGCGATGCTACTGGAGGTACTGAACATGACGCTTCCCGGCGTGCCGTGTATTTATCAAGGCGATGAATATGGCGAAGTGGGCGGCAATGACCCGGACAACCGCCACATGATGCGATTTGAGAACCTGAACAACGACGAGAAAGGAATGAGGCAACAAGTAGCGGAACTGATTCACATGCGTCGTAACTCGATGCCCCTACTCTACGGTGAGTTTATCCCGCTGGAGAGTACGCCGGAAGAGATATCGTTCCAACGTGTCTATCTGGGCAAACGCGTGACCGTGACCATCAATCGCGAAGATATGACCTATCAGATAATTAATAATTAAAATTTAATATTGCAGATTTAATATTTATGAAAAAGACTCTTCTGTTAGCGATGGCAGCCATGATGCTAGTTGGCTGCGCACAAAAAGAAATGCGTCACCCACGTTGGGCTTACGACGCTACTATCTATGAACTGAACACCCGTCAACTGACCGAGGAAGGTACATTCAAGGCCGCTGAAGCCATTCTGCCGGAATTACGCAAGAACGGCATTGACATCATCTGGGTGATGCCATGTCAGCCGATTGGCGTAATTACCCGCAAAGGAACACTGGGCAGCTACTACTCGATTATCGACTATTGTCAGATAAACCCCGAATTCGGCACACGCGAGGACTTCGAGCATTTTCTGAGCGAGGCGCATCGTCTGGGATTTAAGGTGATACTGGACTGGGTAGCTAACCACACGGCTCCGGATAGCGAATGGACGGAAAACGAAGGTTGGCACTATCGCGATAGTCTGGGTAACCTGATGGTACAATACGACTGGACCGACATCAGCAAACTGAATTACGACAATCAGGATATGCGCGCCGAGATGCTGAAAGCGATGCACTGGTGGATGGACAGTATCGGTATAGATGGTTTCCGCTGCGATGTGGCAGGCGAAGTACCGACCGACTTCTGGAACTGGGCCATGGGAGATCTGCACCTCACGCATCCGGATATGTTCACGCTGGCAGAGGATGAGGACAAAGCACAAGAACTGACCGAGAGTGCATTTGACATGTACTATGGTTGGACGCTACACCACATCATGAATGATGTAGCACAAGGAAAAAAGGGCGTGGAAGACCTATGGGCTTATTTCGCCAAAGCAGATAGTACTATTCGTCCGGAGGCTATCCGTATGAACTTCATCAGCAATCACGACGAGAATAGTTGGAACGGCACAGAGCAAGAACGCATGGGCGATGCAGTCAATCTGTTTGCAGCCTTCTGCTATGTAGTGCCCGGCATGCCGATGATCTACACCGGTCAACTAAGCGGCAACCATCATCGTCTAGAGTTCTTCGAGAAAGACCTAATAGACCGCGATGAGGCTTATGCACAGGCAGATTTGTACAAACAGTTGAATAGTCTGCGCGAGAAGAACAAAGCGATCTTTAGCCCCGAAGTAGGTGCGCCTATGGTTCGTATCCCTGCCGACAACGAGCACATCTTCGCTTGCGCACGTCAGAAAGAAGGACGTTGGTACACCAACACCATGCTTGCCGTGATGAACATGAGCAACGAGGAACAAACGGTTACACTCGACCTAACCGGATACGAGGGAAAATACACCTGTATTTGTGGCAAGGCGAAAGAATTGGCCGCTAGCCAAACATTCACCTTGAAACCTTGGGAATACAAGATACTGACCAAATAAGAAGGTAGGCTACCAAAAGAAAATCCCCCGCAGCAATGCGAGGGATTTTTTTGTTTTAGGCCATGGCTCCATTGACTTGAATCACCTGACCTGAGACATACGAACTGAGATCACTGGCTAAGAAGAGAGCCACCTTAGCCACCTCTTCCGGCTCACCGCCACGACGCATTGGAATCAGTTGTACAAACTGGTTAAGCGTTTCTTCGCTGAGCGCCTTAGTCATATCAGTCAAGATAAATCCAGGGGCAATGGCATTAGCGCGGATACCACGACTGCCGAGTTCCTTAGCCACCGATTTGGTCAAAGCGATAATTCCAGCCTTGCTAGCTGCATAATTGGCCTGTCCCGCATTACCGTTGATGCCCACAACCGAACTCAGCGAGATAATAGAACCACTACGTTGACGCATCATGACGAGCGTCACAGCATGCGTGAAATTGAAGGCAGACTTCAGGTTTACCTGAATCACCTGATCCCACATCTGTTCGGTCATACGCATCAGTAGTGTGTCGCGTGTGATGCCTGCGTTATTGACCAGAATATCGAGTTGGCCAAAATCCTTTACCACCGATTCTACTACCTGATGCGCTGCTTCAAAATCGGCTGCATTGCTAGCATAGAACTGCACCTTGACACCCAACGCGGCTATCTCGTCGCGCGTTGCTTTGGCTTGGTCGTTGAGTTCCAAATCGGTAAAAGCAATATTGCAACCTTCTGCAGCATACGTCAACGCAATTTGTTTGCCGATACCGCGCGCTGCTCCTGTGATAAGCGCTGTTTTTCCTTGTAGTAACATTTCTCTGGATATTATTCGTCTCGGATAGGGAATACGCCAGTCGGATTGAGAATGGTGTACTTGCTCATCTCCTCATTCGATTCGAACCCTACTCCTTCAATAATACTGGTTTCTCGCGTAATATGAATAGCCGAATCAGACCACACGCGATGTTCGGTTTGATTCCATATCAGTTCAGGCGTATCAAATTGCTCGCCTTTGAGATTGAGCGCATGCACATTACCTCGCAAAATCCAAATCTGCATCGTCTCGTTGTAGTAAGCATAATCGGCCTGCAACGAAGCCTGTACATTCAGGTTCTGGTCGAACTGCTCCAGATAGATTCCCTTTGGGAATTCCTGGAATGGCGGTTCTGTCTTATCGTAGATAAGCCATTCTGCCGCCTCGATACGATAGCGCGTGATACCAGAATCGGAAATCAACGTACTGACCGTATCCGTAGCCAAAACAGGCATTAGTTGCCTTTCAACGGAATAAGGAGACTGCTCAGCCTCCTCCTTATGACATGCAGAAAATGCCAAAGCGAGTAACACGAGGCTACTCGCTATGACAAAGGATTTACTATGTAAAGTGTGCGTATACAAGATTTAACGAATTGTGGTTGTCTCACCAATCCATCCACCTACGTAGAAGGTTGAACCCGCGAACTCACCCGGCAAGTCGAAACGTTCCTCTTTGGTCGGATAGTAACGGCTGTAGGAAGATATATATTCGTTGGCTGTACTCTCGACAGACGGATCTACCTGTTTTGCCTTGACGAACTTATCAACAGCAACCCAATATACAGTCTTGTTCAAGATAGCACCCTTTGCATCGTTTGCGTATGGACGACTAGCCGCATAAGCCATACCAATGATGATGTAACAACGTCCTTGACCCTTGCTGATACCAAGGTCTTGCAGAGTAGCAATCGAAGCCAACGCATATTGGCGAGCAGCAGGGTAACGCTTCAGGTTAGCGAAGCAATATACAGCCGCATTGTACTGATAATCAGCCACATCCTCCATCTCATTCTCAATCTGAGCCAAGTTGATAGCCTGGTCATAGTAGCGGATAGCACCTTCGTAATCACCCTTCTTGGCGCTCATCGAAGCACAGCCTGCAGCAGACTCCTGAGTAGGTTGCAACTTGTGTGCAGCCTCGCAAGCAGCGAAGTAAACATCGCTCTCGGTGCAACGAACACGACGATAGAGTTTAGCTATCTTCTGCAGCATATCCAGGTTACCGAGGTTATCGTTAACCACTTGAGCGTAGATCTCGTCCAATTTTGAGCACTCTGCAGCGCCGGAGATAGCGAAGATATTGTCTACATAATCTTTCTGCTTGCCGGCCGATTCAGCATTCTTGTTGTTTGGATCGGCTGATTGTGCAGCCAGAAGCGAACTTGACAACTCATAATCTGCGATGAACTGCTCTGCACGTCCGTTAGGGTCCTTCTTGTAGAGGGCATACGAAACATCCACCAGTTTTACCAACACTTGTTGCTTGCTTTGTACTCCAAAACCGGAAACCGATTTCTGCAGACATTCGCGTGCTTCTTCCAACTTCTCATCGCCAAAGAAGGTCAGATAAGCCAGACCCTTTTCGCCCAAGATATAATCGGTAGGATACTTAGGATCATTGCCAAAGTAGCGGATACGCTTGTCTTGCATCTCAATGGCCAGATTTGCCAAACGCTCTTTCTCCTTCTCATCGGTAGCGGCCTTGTAGAGAGCCTCTACTATCTTAACACCATCGGTATAGATGGCCTTGTTAGCGTTCGGACAGGTAGAATAAACTTCCCACCAAGGCTCGTAAGCATCTGCGTACTGTTTGTTCTTCACCGACTCGTGGAAGAGCGACACATTGATCACACATTCCTCGGTGATAACCGGTTCTGCCTCAGGTTCTTGAACTGTTTTCTTTGCCTCAGGCTCGGCATCTACTTTCTTTGGTTTCTTAGCGCATGCCAGTGCCGGAACGGCAGCCGCGAGCGCCAATACAACTAGAGTTCTGAATTTCATAATAGTATAATTTTTTAGTGATTAAATATTCGTTGTCAAATTAGGTGTTTCAATAACCGTGCCAAAGTGTTACAGTTTGCGTTTGAAGAACCAGTTCTCGCCTATCGAAGCGCCGATAGTCAAACGTAGTGCATTGTCCTCGAGACCTGTCACAGAGCCACGGTGAGAGTACTCAACCGTCGTATTGATGACCGTTCCTATGGTATAGAGCGGGAAGCCGAAACCGATAGAGGCGGTTATCTTCTTGGCTCCAATCGATGCCAGATATTCGTCTTGCACGCTCAGACCCGCACGCCAAATCATACGCTCCACATATTTGCGTCCTTGCGCATTGTGACGATACTCTGCACCAAAGGCATAACGATTGCGGTCTTGCAAGCCGCTCCAACTACCCGGAAAACCATTATACAACGCAGAAGCCATACATTGGCGCTCAAAATCAAAGCCGAGAGTCAAACGGTTTGCCCAAGTGTAACTGGCGCCTACGCCATAAACCATCGGTAGTTGCCAACCATCTCGATAGATAGGAATCGAATCCTCTGTCTGCGTCTCTATAATAATGAGGTCGCTATTCAGTTTCATCTTCTGCTCGAAGATGGCTCCCAGATTAATCGTGTGGTTTCCCCAAGTATGGAAGAACTGCGCACCATAGCGCAAGCGGACACTACTAACGCTCAACATCTCGTCTTGAATAGTTGGATTCAGGCCCGTCTCTTCAAACGACAAAGCGCGTAGGTGATTCAGGTCGCCCCACATATAATATACGTTCGCTCCTACGGCAAACCAATCCAGGACATTGAAACTCAAGCCGCCATATACCTCGCTGATATTACCTGTTCCGCTGTAGGTCTTTGTATAGTGGTAGTCCGAATTGAGCGAATCGGAAAGAACGATGTCATAACCCACTGAACTATACGGCAACAGTCCCACGGAGAAAGCTATCCAACGCTTCCAGATAGGGAATTGCATAGTTAGGTATTCCAGGTTACCGTTTGCCTTGTTGCGTACACCGCTAGCATCTTGATAACGACTCCAGTTGACGCAAGCAGCCACATCCATCATGAATGTCAGCGAGTCGCAAGCGGTGTATGAAGCAGGCTGAGCAGGGCAAATAGCCTTGTTGCTACGCATACCAATGCCTACTCCACCCATTCCACGATAGCCTGTCGGCACATTCTCGTTCAGGTCGCCATAGGCGTGACGCGAGAAGGGAGAACTAGTCATGTTCTGTCCCCACATCACACCGCTCGACAAGAGCGCTATATATAGTATGATTGTTCTAATTTTCATTCTTGTTAAATACCAAAATTGAATTCAGTCCCATCAGCACAAGATTTTTCTCGTAGTGCATTTCTCTGCGCACATTATTCAATATGTATGGTGCGTTACCGCCTGTTAGGAAAGTCTGGAAATGCGGCATTCGATCTTTGAGAGTGCGCATATACCCTTTTACTTCGTAGGCCACGCCGCGAATCACTCCCGCAGCAATAGCATCGCGCGTATTCTTGCCAAACAGCGGAATCAGTTCGTTTTCTTCCGGGTCCACAAGTGGTAGTTTCTTGGTCATGCGTTGCAAGATGGTGAAGCGCATCTTCAGTCCAGGAGCGATGTTGCCTCCCATATATTCGCCTTCGGCCGACACAAAATCGTATGTAATAGCCGAGCCTGCATCTATAATCAGCAAATTTTCGTTTGGGCAAAGCCTCATGGCTCCCACCGAAGCCGCCAATCGGTCTTGTCCCAAGGTTTCCGGCGTATCGTAAGCATTACGGATAGGCACGGGTGTATTGTGGTCGAACAGCACAAAGTGCTTGGAGCAGCGATTCAGCGTATTGACTATGGCGGGTTCAATATTGATGACCGACGAAATGATGGAATCCGATATCGGATACAGTTCGAATAGCCGTTCTACGTCGGCTGAGGAGAAGGTCTTATAGATAAAATGGTTGATTATCTGTCCTTCGTCCGTCATCAGCGCCACTTTGGTGCGGCTATTTCCCTGATCGATACAAAGATTCATCCTATTTCACCATATTTGTGTACAAGAATCGCTTAATCGATTTCTTCGGTGTCTTCTCAAACTCGTGCGGATAGAGTTTGACAATCGCAATCTGCTCGTACGCCGCCAATTCAGAGTTAACCTGTTTGCGCGCATCCTCCATATATTCGTCAAACTGCTCGCGCGTCATGCCACTTGCGTCCACTTCGTTGTAATCCGGACAAACAAGGGCTACAAGGCGATTGTCTTCTTGCTGCAGAACCAATGATTCCAACACGTAAGGCATATTGTTGATTTTGGCCTCTATCTCTTCCGGATAGATATTCTGTCCACTCGGGCCGAGCAGCATAGTCTTGCAACGTCCTTTGATGAAGAGGAAGCCATCCTCGTCTATCAGTCCCAAATCGCCTGTACGTAGCCAACCATCTTTGGTGAACGACTCCTTGGTGGCTTTCGGATTCTTGAAGTAGCCGGTCATGGTATTCTCGCCACGCGTTACAATCTCGCCAATTCCATCTTCGTTCGGATCCAGTACTTTCACTTCCATGATACCCGGTAACGGTCTGCCGCACGAATACTGCTTGCTGCCATCCTCATACTGAGTGAAGCATATAAGCGGAGCACATTCGGTCATACCATAGCCCACCGACATTGGGAACTTGATGCGATTGAGGAACGCCTCCACTTCCGGATTCAACGGAGCGCCACCAATGATGATCTGTTTGAACTCGCCGCCAAAAGCCTGTACCAATTGTTCGCGAATCTTGCCGCATACCACTTCATCCAAGAATGGCACTTTGAGCACCCAACTTACAGGCGGTTTCTGAATCTGCGGAACAATCATCTTCTTGTATATCTTCTCCAGAATCAAAGGTACGGAGAGAATCAATGTCGGTTTCACTTCCGCAAAAGCCTGTAGCAAGATCTTCGGCGAAGGAGTACGGCCTACCAGATAGGAGTGTCCTCCGGCAGCCAGGCAAGCCAAGAAGTCAAATGCACATCCGTACGCGTGAGCCAATGGAAGGAAAGCCACGTGGCGCGCACCGCGGAAAGTCAGATGCGACTCGATGCCGTAACGGATATTGCCTGCCAGACCATTGAGAGGCATGATAACGCCTTTGCTAAAACCGGTTGTACCACTGGTATAGTTGATTGAACCAATTTCGCTATTCGGACGCTCCTCGTAGCGCACGTCGGCTGCGGTATAACCTTTCGGATAACGCTTGTGGAACAGCGCATTTATGCCCTCCAGGCTGATCTTCTTCGGATCTAGCGTCAAAGAGAACGGATGCCAATCGTTCAAACTAACAGCGACCAGCACGTTCGGAATCTGGTCCAGTTCGATGCCTTCCCAGTTCAGATTGCTGATAAAGAGCAGTTTGGACTCCGAATGATTGACAATATGAATGGCATCATTGGCATGAAAATCCTGCAGAATAGGTACAATAATCGCGCCATAAGTAACTGTCGCCAGATAGACAGCCACCCAATTGCTATTGTTACGGCCCATTACTGCTATCTTGTCATTCTTCTTGATGCCACACTCTTTGAACAAGATATGCAGTTTGGCAATCTTCGTGGCCAACTGGCCATAGGTCAGCGTCACGTCTGTGCCATAGTCAGTCACAGCTTCTGCGTCCCAGTTCTCGCGAAACGAGCGCTCGAAGTACTTGACAAAATTATATTTCTCTTCTGTCATCATAGTTGACTCAGAATACTATTGTTTCGGTTTTGCAGTATAGACGCTATCAACGATAAACTGGCTGTTGCCACGCCATGGCAGAGTACCTCTGTAGCGTTTCCAGTGGAGTTTAACGCCTGTATTGGCGCCTTCGTTCAATTTTTGTGCCACGCGCTCGTCCACTACCGAGAACTTAAATTCGTTCGACTGAATCGAGCCTTGCACCTTGGTATTCTTCAGACCTGTCTGAATCATCTTGCCTTCGTAGGTCTTGAATAACCAACCTTCTTTTTGGAAATAGTTGATATCTCCTTCATTCACGCCATCGGCATATACGAAGCAGAACTTAAAGTAGATGTACAGGCCCAATGCCAATACGGCAATGACCGAAATCCATGTAAAAACTTTTCCTCCAGTAGTCATAACTATTTGATTTTTTATTGATTTTCTTTTATCATCAGGGCACTCTTTCGGCCGCAAAAAGCCATAATACCCAATTTCGGCTGCAAAAATACTACTTTTATTTCACATATGCAAGCGCGCGCGAACTTTTTTCGCTTTTTTTCGTAAAAATTTGCATATATCCGAAAAAAGTTGTACCTTTGCACCGCAAAGGTTTTGCAAGACAAATACAGCGCGAGGCGTCGCGCTAAGACATATTAAAATAATTAAGCTGACTATTATTTCGTGTCGCCGAAAACCCGCCAAGTTAAACGGAGATAAAACACAGAAATAATTAGTAAGGTTCCGCATATGGAGCCTTTACCTCAATCGATAATAGGGCTTACACCATTCGGTGGGTTCCTTGGATTGAGGTGAGGTCTCCTTGGCGGGTTACCTTGGCGCACGATAAGGAGCTCACCTTTTCTTATTGTGCTATTACGGATTGATAGTCGCAAAAAAGCTATCAGTCCATGCCCCAAAGAAACACTCTAAATGCTGCAAGAGTAGCAAGAAAAGATGAGTTCTATACGCAATTTGATGACATTGCTAAAGAAGTCAAGTATTACAAGCACTATTTCAAAGACAAAGTCGTTCTCTGTAATTGTGATGACCCCTATGAGAGCAATTTCTTCAAATATTTTGCGCTCAACTTCAACGCGCTCGGTCTCAAGAAACTGATTGCTACGTGCTATGATGGTTCGCCTGTTTCCGGTAATGAATTACTTTTAGACTTTGGGGATACTGTTGATGACCCTAAAAAGATTGCCTACAAAGTAGAGATCACCGAAGTTACGGATGTCAATGGTGATGGGGCAATCAATTTGGCAGACGTCCAATACCTTATGCAAAATGACAAAAATGTCATTTCCATATTGAAAGAGAATGGTGATTTTCGTTCTGAAGAGTGCGTAAAATTATTGGAAGAGGCCGATATAGTTGTAACTAACCCTCCTTTTTCTCTTTTTCGAGAATATATCGCCCAATTAGTTAAATACAATAAGCTGTTTCTAATAATTGGAAATGTAAATGCTGTGACTTACAAGGAGGTCTTCCCCTTGATAAATAGCAACAAGTTATGGATGGGAGTAAGTATCCATAGTGGAGATAGAGAATTTAGAGTTCCTGATTCCTATCCTTTAGATGCGGCTGGGTGTAGAATAGATGAAAATGGAGTGAAATACATTAGGGTTAAAGGCGTTAGATGGTATACTAATATGGACAATCCACAAAGGCACGAGCAGATGGATCTAATACGGGAATACAATGAAATTGAAAATCCGCACTATGCCAATTATGATGCCATCAATGTAAACGTAAGCGCAGATATTCCAAAAAATTACGGTGGAGTAATGGGTGTTCCTATTACATTTATGGATAAATTCAATTCTGATCAATTTGAGATTGTCGGTTGTTGTGAGCCAGCAATAGAATTGGAAACCTTTAGAAAGTGCTCATATTTCAAAGAGTACAAATCTCGTCAAATTATGTACAAAGGGATTCTTTGTCAAAAGACATACCATAGAATGCTTATCCGCAAAAAAACAATAAAGCCATGATGAAAATAGATTTGCACGAAATTACAATCCGCGACCTGTGCGCGAGTTACGAGGACCTCAGTATTCAAGAGGAGGGAATTACTGGTTATGGCGGACGTCTGAATATTCGTCCAAAGTACCAACGCGAGTTCGTCTACGACGAAAAGAAACGTAATGCCGTCATGGATACTGTGTGGCAGAATTTTCCGCTGAATGTGATGTATTGGGTGCGTGTCGGCAATGACCAATATGAATTATTGGACGGTCAGCAACGCACGATTTCCATTTGTTCGTTTATCGCAGGCGAATACATGATGGTTTTCGATGGTAACTTGCTTGGGTTCAACAACATGACCATCGACCAACAAAATCGAATTTTGGACTACAAACTGCAAGTATATATCTGCGAGGGCTCAGACGAAGAAAAACTCAAATGGTTCCAAACCATCAATATCGCCGGAGAGAAACTGACTGACCAGGAGATCCGAAACGCAATTTATTCGGGTTCGTGGGTAACGCAAGCAAAGCGCCGCTTCTCTAAAACAGGCTGCGTAGCCTACAAAATTGGTTCGGACTTCATGAGTGGTTCCACTATCCGACAAGATTATTTTGAGAAAGCTCTCAAATGGATTGGTGACAAACAAGGAAAGTCCATCGAGCAATATATGTGCGACCATCAGCACGATACGGATGCTGATGAAATTTGGCAGTATTATCAGGATGTTATCCATTGGGAGGACAAACTCTTTGGACGTAAGTATAAAAAGGAGATGAAAGGTGTCGAATGGGGACTGCTGTACAATCGTCATAAAGATACTACACTCACCGCTACGGCAATTGACAAGCAAATGTCCAAACTGATGGCTGACTCCGACGTTCAGAAGAAGCCTGGCATCTTTGCCTATATTTTGGATGGCGATGAGCATCATCTTGGCATTCGTGCCTTCGACACTAACACACGTCGCGAAGTCTACGAGCGCCAAGGCGGCAAATGTGCCATCTGCGGCAAAGCGTTTGATATCGAGGTCATGGAAGCCGATCATATCACCCCTTGGGTGGAAGGCGGACGAACGATTGCCTCCAACTGTCAGATGCTTTGCCGCGACTGTAACCGCCGTAAAAGCAGCAAATAATAGAAAATACCACTTTTGCAATTTTAATGACATTTCCAAACGCAAAAATTTGGAAATGTCATTTTTTTGTAGTACCTTTGCAGCGGATTTGAATTTGAAATATAGAAATTTTATTATAAATCATTGAAATATAGCTGTTTATCATAATATAAGAAAGAACAAAGTCTAGGATTGTCTATGTCGCGGCATTTGAAAAGTATAATTATTGCTCGTTTAGAAGACAGAGGAATGTGTTTCGCCTCTCTTCCTTCGGACGCCACCCCTCACACCAGAGGCGTGCGATATTTTCATACAGTCCGTGGCATCGCATCAATTCGGGGTGCCATGGATCGCTATGATGAAGGCCAAAAATACAAAAAGCGCGTTGTAGTAAGACCGTCGCGTTTCCGTAAAGGTCTTCACGAACTCTATATCTACCACTTCCCGAAACACTGGTCGGCAGCCTGTGTGGCGAACCGCGAACTGATCAAAGAGGCGCAGCGTCAGGCACATGCCCTCGAGCATGACCATTCCATCGAAGCACTCGAATGGCGGATCCGTTTCTTCAACCATTATTTCAGGGTTTTCAAAGGCGGCGCCAAGCCGGAACCGGGCATGAAGCCTTATTCCCGTTTCTACCAATATACCTACGTCGCGATTTATCGCCAATTAAAAGAAGAGGCTGCAAAACAACAAGCCCTGCAACCTCAACAGCCAGAAGAAATATCCTTCGAACCGATTGTGTCTGCATTTACTATTCGTCCGCATCGCCGTATGGAGAAGAATATACTTGAGTTAGCTTTTATAAAGCGTGACCAATTGTATTTTCCTCCTCCCGATATATAAAACTGCAAACATCAATCTTTTCAACAAAAAAATACGCTTGTACAAGCACAGACGATATTTTTTCGTAGAAAATCTTGCAGATTTGGAAAATTTGTAGTAAATTTGCGCCGCAAATTTGAATGAAATAATGGAAGACGAACGCTATTTACGTTTACTGAGTGAGAAATTTCCGAACGCCCAAGCCGTTGTGACAGAGTTGATTAACCTGCGCGCCATTCTCTCGCTACCGAAAGGTACCGAGCATTTTGTGAGTGACCTACACGGCGAATCGAGTGCGTTCATACACATGATAAAAAACGCCTCCGGCGTGGTACGCAAAAAAGTGGATGAAGTCTATGGAGACACACTAAGCGAAGACGAGAAACGGGCACTCTGCGCACTCATCTACTATCCGGATGAGCGACTGGAGCTCGTGAAACGAGCATACGAAGAGCCTACCCTAACCCTCCCTGAAGGGAAGGAACTAAAAAACCTAGACGATTGGTATCGGATACGTTTGAGTCAAGTGGTAGAAATTGCGCGTGCCGTGACTATCAAATACAGCCGTTCGAAAGTGGAAAAACTGTTGCCGCAAGACTATGCGTACGTTATCCGCGAACTGCTACACGAATCGAACCTGGAGCAGCACGACCGCCAGACCTACTACAACGCTATCATTGAAGCGATAATAGAGACCGGTTGCGCGGACCAACTACTGATTGCTATCAGCTATCTGATACATGGATTGACCATTGACACACTGCATATTGTGGGCGATATCTTCGACCGCGGACCGGGTGCAAGCAAGATTCTCGATGTACTGTCCACCGTACGCGATTTTGATGTCCAATGGGGCAATCATGATATCGAATGGATGGGCGCTATGGCAGGTAATTTAGCGCTTCTGGCAACTGTGCTTCGCGTATCTATCCGCTACGCGAACATCGAAACCCTCGAAGAGGGTTATGGTATCAATCTGCTGCCTTTGGCCAATTTCGCCATGACCATCTACGGCGATGATGCTTGCACCATCTGGCAGACCAAAGATTTCGAAAACAATCCTCGCCTGACGCGTTCGGCACAACTGATGGCTAAGATGCACAAAGCTATCTCCATCATCCAATTCAAATTGGAAGGCCAGACTGTACTTCGCCATCCGGAGTGGAACATGAGCCATCGCGCCTTGCTAGACAAAATCGATCTGACGAAAGGAACGATAACGATAGAAGGCAAGACTTATCCGTTGCAGGACACCAATCTGCCGACTATCGATCCGAACGATCCATACGCGTTGAGCAAACACGAACAAGACCTGATGAACCAACTTTGGCGTTCGTTCCGCAAGAGTGAGAAGATGCAGAAACATCTGCGCATGCTCTTTGAGCATGGTTCGCTCTTCCTTGTACGAAACGGATTCCTACTCTACCACGCGGCTATTCCTCTGAATGCGGATGGCAGTTTCACCGAGGCCGATGTTTGCGGCAAGCGTGTCAAAGGACGCGAACTGATGGAGCGCACAGACGAAATCATCCGCACGGCTTACTATGGCACCGGTCGCGCCAAAGAAGATGCATTGGATTATATGCTTTATCTCTGGGAAGGAGAGTTCTCGCCGCTCTACAACAAGGATAGGATGACTACTTTCGAGCGCTATTTCATTGCCGACAAGGCTACGCACGAAGAGCAAAAAGGCGCTTATTTCACGTTGGCAGACGACGAAAAAATCTGCAAGCAGATACTTCGCGAGTTTGGGTTGGATCCACAGACCGGCCGCATCGTAAACGGTCATGTACCAGTTCGTACAATCAAGGGCGAGACACCGATGCGCGCCAATGGCCAACGATTCGTCATCGATGGCGGATTCTCCAAACCCTACCAGGAGAAAACGGGCATCGCGGGCTATACGCTTATCTACAACAGTCACGGCATTCAATTGGTAGAACACGACTCGTTTGAGAGCCGCGAGCAAGCCGTTCGTTCGGGCAACGATATTCACAACCGAATGTTGCTACAAGACTTCTCCGGCAAACGTATCCGTATCAAAGATACGGACAAAGGCAAAGAGTTGCTCGAACAGATTAACAGTCTCGAACAACTTCTACAAGCTTATCGCAGCGGTTCTCTACGAGAAAGATAGTCTCAAGGTAATTGTTCCTTAACGCGCTTCAGAAACAGGCGTAACGAGGATAAATGGCTGCCGTATTTGCCAAAATCGTACGTAACACTCGGCACATCGCCCCAACAGCGTTGTAGATGTGCTGCGTTGGTAAAGCACACCACGTCATCATTGGTGGAATGAAATACATATACCGGCGTTTTCGGTCTCCAACTCGGACAAATGGTTTCTCCGCCTACAGGATCATTATCCAAAGGATAATGCACCAAACTGGAACGCAATAGGCCTTCGTACAAACGCTTGGTCTGCGGTTGTGTTTTGTCCATTCCTTCTTTCGTCATCCATAGATCCAAATCCGTACCGGGCATTCGGAGAAAAAGAGAAATAACCGAATATTTCTTCGACGCAATATTCTCGTCGAACATATTATCCAAATGTGAAGTAAAGAAGTCGCTCCGCTGCAAATTCAAGCCATACGCCACACTGGTTCCCATGACAAGCAATGGGACTGTCATCGCCAATCCCACTCGATTGGTAGAAACCGCTTCATCGTACGTTGCCGCTACATCGTAAGGCCCGCTTCCTGCAAAACAAGCCTTCACCGGAAAACGATTGGCATACTTTTCTTCCAACAGTTTGAGCGTCCATAGAGAAGTGGCCCCTCCTTGCGAGAAACCGACAATATAGATACTGTCGTTTGTCTTAATCTGCAGGCTATCTAGCACATGGCGCGACGCCGTCAACATATCAACACAATTGACAGCTGTCAGTTCGCCATTCAGATACGGAGGAAAACTGTCACGCGTCACGCCATACCCCATATAATCTGGCATGACGAGCACATAATCATCGCGAAAAACCTTTGCCTCAATAGGCGTACAACTAGATGGCACTTCGCTATTTGCGCCAATCGTATAATGCGTGATGAGCATCAGGCCTTTTGCGGGCTGATCAACCGGATAACTGATTTTACCGGACAGACGGATAGGCTTACCGTACTGATCCTCGGACGGATAGAGCACTACGTGCTCATTCACACGGACAGCCGCACTGAGACTCAGCGCCACCAACAGAAGAAACCCTATTGCGCGTATTCTAGACACTAGACAAGTGCTTTGACATTATCTTCTACACTACCAGGCAACAAATCCACCGGACGCAACTCAATCATCGTCTTAGCGCCGTATTCGCCACGTTGCTGCATGCGCACAGCGGCACGGGCACAACTGACCATTACTTGGCCTGTCAACGCGGGATTATTGATTTGCATATTGAATTCAAAGCGCTGATTGTGCGTTTCACCCGAGACACCCGAACGAACCAAATTAACGCCGTGTGCCACATTATTGAGGGCATCGACGCTCTCTACTGCTATCACATGAGTCTCGTCGTGTGCAAAATAATCGTCCTTCAGCAGAGCCGCCTCAACTTGCTTAAAATCAGCACCATCTTCGAGTTCGATATATACCATACGGCGATGAACACCTGTGCCCAATGGAATCGTCATACTGAGCGCATTCTTCACTCCGGGGATAGCCTTTGCTGCTACCGAATGGCCCATCGAACGACCAGGACCAAAATTGGTATACGTAATGCCCTTGGGCGCCATAGCCATCAGCAATGCCCGCACCACGCTATCACTTCCCGGATCCCATCCTGCCGAGAGGATACTGACCGAACGATTTGCCACACACAGAGAGTCCTGCTGCGCACGGAAAGACGAAATCTGGCCGTGAATATCAAAACTATCTACCGTACAAATGCCACGTGCGGCAAAAAGTGCAGCAAATTTAGGCACCTCACGCGTTGGAGTACAAAGCAGTACTGCGTCTGCCTCGATACTATTCATGCAGTCATCATGGTGAAAGATGCCGGCCAACTCCATATCCGGAGAAGCACAAACAGCTTGTTCTACGGCACGGCCTATATTGCCGTAACCGACAATAGCAACTCTAATCTTTTGCATGATTATCAATATAATTTAATATATTCTCGATTCGTTTCTTTTCCGCTTCCATCCGTTCTATAAACTGATTTATCTCCTCTGCTTCCTCTTCCTTTAGCGCCTGACGGTAAGAAGTACGCATAATGCTCGCCAAAATCCACAATGCAACACCTATTATCGCGAGAAAAATCAAAACTATATTATCGATTGGAAAAGCGTAAAGCAGGCAGAAGACGCCCAATGCCAACATGCCAAACAGGCTGTATAGCACAGCCGCCCAGCGAAGATATTTCTGGCTCTTTTTCATTCCACAGTCACGGACTTAGCCAAGTTACGCGGTTGGTCCACATCGCAACCTTTGACTACCGCAATATGGTATGCCAGCAATTGGAGTGGGACAACCGTCAAAAGCGGCGTCAGGCACTCTTCTGTAGCAGGCACTTCGATCGTATAGTCAGCCATGCGTTGCACTTGTTCGTCTCCTTCACTCACTACAGCAATCACCCTACCCTTACGAGCTTTGATCTCCTGAATATTGCTAACCACCTTCTCGTACGTGCCGCAATGCGGAGCAACCACCACAACAGGCATCTCTTGCGAGACAAGCGCTATCGGGCCATGCTTCATCTCTGCGGCAGGATAACCTTCTGCATGGATATAGCTGATTTCCTTCAGTTTGAGAGCCCCCTCCATAGCCACCGGATAATTGTATCCGCGCCCTAGATAAATGAAATTCTGCGCATAGGTGAAGGTCTTTGCAAACTCAGCAATCTTCTTATCCTGTTTCAGCACACGCTCCATCTTAGTAGGAATTCGACCTAGTTCGCGAACGATATTCAGATATTGCTCCTGAGCTATTGTCCCCTTCTCGCGACCGATACACAGTGCCAACATCGTAAGCGCTACCACTTGTGCTGTAAAGGCTTTCGTACTGGCAACACCTATCTCCGGCCCAACGTGCGTATAGCATCCACTGTCGCTAACACGCGGAATCGACGCTCCTACCACATTACAAATAGAGAAGATAAACGCCCCTTTCTCCTTCGCCAACTGGATAGCAGCCAACGTATCTGCCGTCTCGCCCGATTGAGATATTGCTATCACCACATCATCTTTGTTGATAACGGGTTTGCGATAACGGAACTCGCTGGAATACTCTACTTCCACAGGAATTTGAGCGAACTCTTCGATGGCATACATAGCTATCAGACCGGCATGCCAACTGGTTCCACATGCGGTAATGATAATGCGTTTAGCATTGAGAAAACGCTCTTTGTTGTCGATAAAGCCCGACAAAGCGATGTTATCTTGCCGCACATTGACACGGCCTCGCATCGAATCGGCCAACGTACGTGGTTGCTCGTATATCTCCTTGAGCATGAAGTGCGGATAACCGCCTTTCTCCAGTTGACTGAGCGACAACTCCAGACGTTTGATTTCCGGAGTCTTTTGCACATTGCCGATAGTCGTGATATCGACATCCTTGCCCAGTTGCAGATTTACCACTTCCTCGTCTTCAATATATATTACCTGGTCAGTATATTCTACGATCGGCGTCGCGTCAGAGGCCAGAAAATACTCTTCTTTACCAATACCCACAACCAGCGGAGAACCTTTGCGCGCAGCTATCAAACGGTCAGGATGATCCTTATCCAAGATAGCTATTGCATACGCTCCAACCACTTGTTGCAAAGCTAGTTGTACCGCTGTCTTCAAGTCCACATGCTTGTTCTCCTGCGTATACTCAATCAGCTGAACCAGAACCTCTGTGTCAGTATCCGATTTGAACGTATAGCCTGCCTGTTGTAGACCTGCTTTCAGTACGGCATAGTTCTCGATAATGCCATTGTGAATGATGGCCAAGCGTTCACTCTCAGAATAGTGAGGGTGCGCATTGACGGCATTGGGCTCGCCGTGAGTAGCCCAACGGGTATGAGCAATGCCGATAAAACCGGTTGTGTCTTTCTCTGCTGCAAACGATTCCAGTTCGGCCACTTTGCCTTTGGCCTTATAGACATTCAATCGTCCCTCGGGATTGATTAGCGCTACACCAGCACTGTCGTAACCGCGATACTCGAGACGATGAAGACCTTTGATCAAAATCGGATACGCATCACGTTTGCCTATATATCCTACTATACCACACATGTTATCTTCTGTATTTTAGATTTTGGCTGCAAAAATACTGCTTTTTTCTGAAATATGCAAGATTTTTCTTCCTTTTTAATGCCTTTGGGGCATTATTGCGTCTTATAACGCACTACAAGCCTTGAAAAAACTCATGAAGAGAGGATGCGGATGAAGGACCGTAGACGAATATTCCGGATGAAATTGTGTTCCGATGAACCACTTATGACTAGGTATTTCGACTATTTCCACCAGGTCTGCCGATGGATTGATACCCACGCACTGCATACCTTTGCGTTCATAGTCCTCTTTGTAGGCATTATTAAATTCGTAACGATGACGATGCCTCTCCATGATACTCTTCTGACGACCGTAAGCCTCATAGGCACGACTACCCTCACGCAGCAAGCACTCGTAGGCACCCAAACGCATAGTGCCACCTTTCTGCGTAATCGTCTTCTGCTCCTCCATCATATCGATGACGTTATGCGGCGTCTGTTCATCCATCTCGCGACTGTTGGCATCCTGGTAGCCCAGCACGTTTCGAGCAAACTCGATAACCATCATCTGCATGCCCAGGCAGATACCCAAAGTAGGGATATCATGCGTACGAGTATACTGGATGGTTATGATCTTGCCCTCTGTACCACGCTGACCGAAGCCCGGGCAAATGATTACGCCAGCCATACCAGCCAACTGTTCAGACACATTCTCCTTCGTAATCTGTTCGCTATTGATGAAGTGCAGAACGGCCTTCGTATCATTGTATATGGCTGCTAGGTTTAGACTCTCACGGATACTTTTGTAGGCATCTTGCAAGTCGTATTTACCCACCAACCCAATATGTACTTCTCTGGTAGCATGGCGTTGTTTCTCCAGAAAATCAAACCACGACTGCATGTCTATCGTCTCTCCTACGGGCAGGCCTGTTTTGCGCAAAATAGCGGTGTCGAGTCCTTGCTGCAACATACTGACTGGCACCTCGTAAATGCTAGGCATATCTTCACTGAGAATGACGCAATCCAAATCGACATTACAGAACGAAGCCACCTTCATGCGCATATGATCGTCCAGATGGCGTTCCGTACGCAAAACCAGTATATCCGGCTGAATTCCCATACTTTGCAACTCCTTCACACTGTGCTGCGTCGGTTTGGTCTTCATCTCCTCGGCCGCCTTCAGATAAGGTACGTACGTCAAGTGCACACTCACGGCATTGCGTCCCAACTGCCAACGTAGTTGACGTATAGCCTCCATGAACGGAGCACTCTCTATATCGCCGATAGTGCCGCCTACCTCAGTTATCACAAAATCGAGTTGCTCATTCTGCTCGTCTTCACGAAGCATACGACGCTTGATCTCGTCCGTAATATGAGGCACTACCTGAATGGTTTTGCCCAAATAATCTCCACGACGTTCGCGGTCAATAACCGTCTTGTAGATGCGTCCCGTGGTGATAGAATTGCTGCGCGTTGTGTGGATGCCCGTGAAGCGCTCATAATGGCCTAGATCTAGATCCGTCTCCATGCCATCCATCGTCACATAGCATTCACCGTGCTCGTACGGATTTAATGTTCCCGGGTCAATATTGATGTAGGGGTCGAACTTCTGAATAGTAACTTTGTATCCACGTGCTTGCAGCAGTTTGCCTAAACTGGCCGAGATGATACCTTTGCCTAGCGACGAAACGACGCCACCGGTAATAAAAATATATTTGGTTTGCGTTTCCATTTACAATTCTTTCATTCTGATTAACGCTTCTTCACAGTCTTTTCTAGGCGAGAAGGCTGAAAAACGAACATATCCCTCACCTGCAGGACCAAAGCCAGAACCTGGCGTACAAACCACTTGGCATTGGTTCAGAAGCAGATCGAAAAATTCCCACGAAGCCATCTTATTAGGCGTCCGACACCATATATACGGTGCATTCTCTCCACCATATACCTCGTATCCCAAGGCTGTAAGTCCGCCTGAGATAACCTGTGCCGTCTGTTTGTAGTAGTTCAGATTGGCCGCCAAGCCCTTCTTGCCTTCTGGGGTATAAGTAGCCATAGCAGCACGTTGAGCCACATAGGATGTGCCATTGTATTTGGTACACTGACGACGTAGCCACATAGTCTGTAGGCCTGTCTCCTTCGGCACGATGGTATAACCGCAACGCACAGCTGTAAATCCGGCTACCTTGCTGTAACTGCGAACCTCTATGGCCACCTCCTTCGCACCAGGAATCTCATATATCGAGTGTGGGATATTCTTATCCTGGATAAAGCATTCGTATGCCGCGTCAAAAATGATGATACTCTTATGTTCGCGAGCATAATCAACCCATAGTTTGAGCTGATCAAGCGTCAGAACGGCACCGGTTGGATTATTCGGGAAACAGAGATAGATAATGTCTGCTTGCTGTTTAGGCAGGTCAGGCACAAACTTATTCTCCGCATGGCTAGGCAGAAAAATAATATCGCGTCCGGCCATCTTGCTCGAATCGACATACGCCGGATAAGAAGGATCCAGTATGGCCACCCGATTGGTGCTGTCGAACAGTTCGCTCAGGTTACCTAGATCACTGCCTGCACCATCTGAGATGAACACTTCCGCCAGGCCCAGTTCTACGCCACGCGGACGATACTCATTGTCTATGATAGCCTGTTTGAGCCAAACGTAACCTTCCTCCGGTCCATAGCCGCGGAAAGTCTTGCTAGCAGCCAGCTCATCCACCGCTCGATGCATAGCATCGATGATAGCTGGTGGTAATGGTCGTGTGACATCTCCGACGCCCAGTCGCAGGATATGTGCATCCGGATGAACTGTCTTGTAGGCCTGCGTTCGATTGACAATTTCCGTGAATAGATAACTGCCTTTCAGTTGTTGCAGATGGGTATTGATGGTCATTGTTTCTCCTCCCAAGTATAAATCCCACGAAATACTTCCGTAGCCGGACCTGTCATATAGACTTCTCCGTCTTCGTCGATACGGACCAATAGGTCTCCGCCCAACATATGCACAGTCACTTGCCTGTCAGTCAGTCCTTTTTCTACGGCCGCCATAACAGTTGCGCAAGCACCTGTGCCACAGGCCATTGTCTCGCCCGTTCCTCGTTCACACACACGCATCTGAACTTCCTTCCTATTAAGAACGCACACACATTCTATGTTCGTTTGCTTGCGTTCTTCTGCCCAGTCGTCGGCCTTCTGGATATATTCAAAATGGGTATTCAAAGCATCTAGGCTATCCACAAACAGCACTTGGTGCGGATTGCCCATCACTTTGCCCATATCGACCGTTACGCCTGTTATCGTTTTTTCGCGTGTAGTTTGTATCGAGAGATGCTTCAGGCCTGCTAGCGTTTCCAGAGTCATCTGACTGTCACATAGGCCCTGCTCAAAACCATATTTGGCTACGCAGCGCGATGCATTGCCACACATCTCCGCCTCGCTGCCATCGGCATTGAACATACGCATTCTCAGATCAGCTACCTGGCTGGGCAAGATCAGCACAAGACCATCCGAGCCTACACCACGATGGCGGTCGCTTATATCGCGTGCCAACGTGTGCAGGTCGACTTCGGCCAGCATTTGTGCTGTCTCGGGCACACAATAGTCTATATAGACATAGTCGTTGCCAAGACCATGCATCTTGATGAAAGGAATCTGCATATTAGTGAACGAACAGCAGTTCGCGATACTTAGGTAGAGTCCACATCTCGTCGTCCACGATCATCTCCAGCGAATCAGCATGCTCGCGAATCTCGGCCATCAGAGGCAACACATTGTCATGATAGGCAAGAGCCTTACTGCGTTCATCCGGTTGATGATTTGCATTACGGCGTGCATCAGTCATCTTCTCCACTCCCTCAAGAATGGCACTTGAGTGGTGCTCTATCTGACGAATGATGCTATAGTCCTGTTCATTCAGGCTGGCTACTTCGTCTGCGCTGAATATCTGTTTAACGGCCAATACGTTCTGTAGAAGCATCGTCTGGTAGCGCTTAGCAGCAGGCAATACATGATTAACAACCAGATCGCCCATAACGCGGCTCTCTATCTGAATCTTCTTCGTATAGGTTTCCCATTTCACTTCGCAACGACTGTTCAACTCGGCCTCGCTCAGCACACTTGTTGTCTTGAACATACTGATAGTCTCAGGCGACAGATAGCGGTCGATCACCAATGGCACACTGGTCTCGCAGTCCAATCCACGCTTAGCGGCTTCTACCTTCCATTCATCGCTATAACCGTTGCCGTCGAAACGAATGGCCTTGCATGCCACGATATATTTCTTGATGACGTCAAATAGAGCGCGCTCTTTGGGTTCTCCCTTCTCGATACGCTTATCCACTTCGTCCTTGAAGTTGATCAGCTGTTCTGCAACCGCCGCATTTAGAGCCAGCATAGCGGCTCCGCAGTTTGCACTGGAACCAACAGCACGGAACTCAAATCGGTTACCCGTAAAAGCAAACGGCGATGTACGGTTGCGATCTGTATTGTCTAGTAATATCTCAGGAATATTAGCTACACCTAGTTTCATCTCCTTCTTGGCGTTGATAATGATTCCTTCATCTGCCGACGCACGCTCCAACTTATCCAGCACTTCAGTTATTTGCTTACCTAAGAAAACGGAAATGATAGCTGGAGGTGCCTCGTTTGCACCTAGACGGTGTTCGTTGGTTGCACTTACTATACTGGCTTTCAGCAGGCCATTGTGACGCTGAACGGCCATCAGCACATTTACCAAGAAGGTAACAAACTGTAGGTTCTGATAAGGATTCTTTCCCGGTGCAAGCAGATTGATGCCCGTATTGGTCTGTAGCGACCAGTTGCAGTGTTTACCACTTCCGTTAACACCAGCATAAGGTTTCTCGTGCAGCAGTACGCGGAAATGATGGCGCTGTGCTACACGGTCCATAATGCTCATTACCAGCAGGTTATGGTCATTGGCTAGATTAACATCCTCAAAGATAGGCGCCATCTCAAACTGATTAGGTGCTACCTCATTATGTCGCGTACGAACAGGTATTCCTGCCTTGAGTGCCTCATATTCCAAGTCGCGCATGAAGGCTAACACGCGCTCAGGTATTGCGCCAAAATAATGATCTTCCAATTGCTGATTCTTGGCACTAGCATGTCCCATCAGCGTACGACCGGTCAGCATCAAATCCGGACGAGCGTGATAGAGCGCTTCGTCCACCAGGAAATATTCTTGCTCCCAGCCCAAACTCGCATGAACATGTTTTACCTGCTTGTCAAAATAAGCACATACCTCACGAGCTGCATGGCATAGCGAAGCCGTCGAACGCAACAATGGAGTCTTGTAATCCAACGCCTCACCGGTATATGCTACAAAAACCGTAGGAATACATAGCGTATCTCCAATCAAAAATACTGGAGAGGAAGGATCCCATGCTGAATAGCCACGGGCTTCGAATGTATTACGTATACCACCACTCGGGAACGATGAAGCGTCCGGTTCTTGCTGATAAAGGCTATCCCCACTAAACTCTTCGATCAGCGCGCCGTTCTTCAATGTAAAGAATGCGTCATGTTTCTCTGCCGTACCGCCTGTCAATGGCTGGAACCAGTGAGTAAAGTGCGTTGCTCCATGCTCCATAGCCCACTTGCGAATACCAATTGCCACGATGTCAGCAATGTCGCGATGAATAGTGCGACCGTTATCGACATCGTCAAAAAGCTGATCCAAGACCTCCTGCGCGATAAACTCTTTCATTCTGTCGCGCGTAAACACGTCACGTGCAAAATAGTCCTTCACTTTGCCTTCCGGCTCAATAACCTCGACGGGTTTATGCTCGGCGGCTGTTTTTAACGCTTCGAATCGGATGTTACTCATACTTTTGACGTTGATTTTTGTTTTTAATCGGATTAATTCTCAAAATTCGTGGCAAAAATACTACTTTTTTTTGATTTGTGCAAATAAAAATGAATTTTTTACGTATTTTTTCTTTTGAGCCAATCATTTTGCAAGATTTACTTTGCAAAAATCGAAAACTATTTGCGCCTATGCAAAATGATTACTACTTTTGTAGCAAAATTTTGCGATATGGACCCATTAAAACATGAGTGTGGTGTGGCATTAGTTAGACTCTTGAAGCCACTAAACTACTACAAAGAGAAATACGGCACATCATCGTACGGTCTGAACAAACTCTATCTCATGATGGAGAAGCAACACAACCGCGGTCAAGAAGGTGCTGGAATCGCATGCGTCAATATGCATGCTGAAGTAGGGACAGAATACATGCTGCGAGAGAAAGCAATGGGCAAAGATGCCATCTCCGAAATTTTCAGCCGAGTATCCACCGAATGGACCGAAGCGCAGCTATACATGGGACATCTACGCTACTCCACTACTGGAAAAAGCGGTTTGCAATATATTCATCCATTTCTCCGTCGCAACAACTGGCGAGCCAAAAACCTCTGTCTGTGCGGAAACTTCAATATGACTAATATTGATGAAATCTTCAACAAGATAGTACAACAAGGACAGTCGCCTCGTATATACAGCGATTCGTACATTACCCTCGAATGGATGGGTCATCGCCTCGATCGCGAGGTGGAGCGCTGTTTCATAGAAGCCAAAGAGAAAGGATTAGAGAACATAGCCATAACGCACTATATAGACGACCACGTAGACATGGCTAACGTGCTACGCACGACTATGAGCGACTATGACGGTGGTTACGTGATGTGTGGTATGACTGGTTCGGGCGAAATGTTTGCCATGCGTGACCCATGGGGTATTCGTCCTGGCTTTTATTACCAAAATGACGAGGTAATAGCTGTCGCAAGCGAACGTGCTGTGCTACAAACCACCTTTGACCTAGTGTGTGAAGATGTGCAGGAGTTGCCTTCCGGCAAGGCACTCATCATCCACAAAGATGGCACATCCAAGATCGAGACCATCCTGCCGGCTCAGAAACAGGCACCGTGTTCGTTTGAGAGCATCTACTTCAGCCGAGGTTCAGACCGTGATATCTACCATGAGCGCAAACAGCTGGGAGTACAACTGGCCGAACCGATACTGAAAGCCATTGACTACGACACTGAGCATAGTGTATTCTCTTTCATTCCCAACACAGCCGAAGTGGCCTTTTACGGCATGATGGAAGGGTTGCGTAGCCGCGGTCTAAACGTTCGCAGCGAAAAAGTGGCATGGAAAGACATCAAGCTACGCACATTCATAACAGAAGCTGGCTCTAGAAACGACCTTGCATCGCATGTCTACGACATTACGTATGGGTCGCTTCGTCCCTATATCGACAATTTAGTTATCATTGACGACTCTATAGTACGAGGCACCACATTGCGCGAGAGTATCTTGAAGATACTCGATCGGTTGCACCCGAAGAAGATTGTGATTGTATCTAGTTCGCCACAGATTCGCTATCCCGATTATTATGGCATCGACATGGCTCATGTCGAGGAATTCTGTGCTTTCCAGGCCGCGATGGAACTTCTTAAGGACAACGGACTATGGTCTATCGCGGAACAGACCTATTGGGCCTGCAAAGCCGAGATACAACGTCCCAAAGAGGAGCAACGCAATTGTGTATGCGACATATACAAACCCTTCTCCGTAGAAGAGATCAACCGCAAAATGGCAGAAATGCTTCGTCCCGCAGGTATGCAAGCACCTGTTGAGCTAGTGTTTCAGACCCTAGAAGGACTGCACACTGCCTGTCCTGACCACCCTGGCGATTGGTATTTCAGTGGCCACTATCCCACACCAGGAGGCAACAACCTCGTCAACCTAGCCTTTGTAAAATACATGCAAAGCAGCAAGCTACTGAACAAGTAGTTTCTTCGTATGCCATTGTCCGTCATAGAAGGCCTTTAGGAAATAGACGCCGGACGACAAACCGTAACGGTCACGAAGTTGCCAGCCGGTCAGTTCGCCCATATCGCCATTCAGCGATGCTATCAGTTTGCCTGTGATATCCATCAGGTAAAGCGCTGTCGGGCCATGCGCAATAGTCGGATCTTGCTCCAGGTCCTTGATATCAAACGGATTAGGAATGAACTGCTCATCAACGCCCTCATCTTGCTGTTCACTAACTTGCTCTACGCACTCTGGCATATAGCTGAATTCTACAATCGTTCGAACCAGCATATCGTTTAGGTGTTCCACTTTTAGGCTATCGGTTGTAGGTCTCAAATGCGGATGGCCTATACCCGAATCATCGGTCAGGAAGAACGATGTGCCATTGGTCGCTAGAGCGATAGTTCGCATCAGTAGTTCCCCACTCTCGCCTAAACCGCTACATACCACAGGGACTATACGCACACCTTGCGAGGCTGCATTCAGTATCTGTTCTTGCATCAAAGCCACAGTAGCAGAATCCTGATGACACGGAGCATCTAATATAAGGAACGCGATACGCGTGCGTGCCTGATCGTCCCAACCGCCACTATTCAGCGCAGCCATCAGCGCCTCAGGAACAGCTTCCTCATAATCGCCTCCACCGCCTGCATGCTGCTTGTCGATAAACTGCTGAGTGGTACTGATATCGTCCGTCAGACGGCTGATTCTGGTTAGATACTCATCGCCATGGTCGCGATAAACCAACGCACCCGTACGGATATTCAATCCACCGGTCGCCTCTTTAGCGCGAGCGATCACATCTTTCATCTCCGCCTGCAGATAGCGCAACTCATCGCCCATCGAACCCGTAGCGTCAAACACAAACATCACATCTACGCCACCCGGTGCCTCGCATGGCTCGTCGATTGTTAAAACGGTTAAAGGCGAAAGGTTGGAGGTTAAAGGGTTAGTAGTGAGGGGGTATTTCCGGCCATCCACGCGGACCATTAAGTTTTCGCCTTTCGCTTCTTGCCTTTCGCTTTTAAAGACTAACCCGCGCCACAGCTCTGCTTTGCCCGTATTGTCGGTCACGGTCTGAAAGAGAGTGTTTCCCTGCGCGTCTAGCAAGTCCACCGAGCGATTGGCCAGCGGATAACCGGCCTGATTGGTCAACTGAACCGTATAGCGTTCACGCGCTTCCATACGCCAGTCGCTGATGAAGCGCTTGTGCGTGTCGTTGAGGACGTGTTGCCAGAAATTCCAACGGGCAAAATCGTTCACTTCGCCTGCTGTGAGGCGGCCTGCGGAGACGTTGCTGTTGATTGCAGCACCACCCTTCTTGCCTCCGTAGGCAGCCTCTGTGTGCGCCGTTGCGGATGCCATATAGACCTTCGCGTCTGCTGCCTCATCGACAGCATAATAGAGTCCATCTTCAGTTTCAGCCGCTTTGCTGCAGAGTATCACTTCGCCAATACGCGTTCTGCCTTTACCGACATGGCCGTTCTTGCCGGACGATTGACCTGGTTTGGGAGTCAAGGCAACGACAAGCGGAGAGGAGAAAGGACCGGTGATTTTCTTGGTCTCGTACCCCTCGCAGGCCACACTAATGGCTTTCTCGCCACTCATCTGACCGGAGGCAAGCACTACGCGACCGTCGAAAGAGGTACGAAAAACGGTTTTGCCAATCGTCACTTCGGCAAAAGGCAACAGAGCTTGTGTCGTGTCCATCACTATAAGCACAAACTTAGTCTCATCCGAAGCTTGAGCGGCGATGGGCGCTGATTTTTTCAAACAGGCAGATGCAGGCGATGCACTTGCTATCATAGCCACACTCAGGGCTAACAAGGGTAAAAAACGTTTCATATCTTAGTATATTTGGTTCTTCTGTCTCTATCATAGCAAACTCCGTGCCAAAACAAAAAAAATCACTCAGATAGTTGCATATATCAAAATTTTGTTGTACCTTTGCAGCCGCAAAGGTGTTACATATCGATATCGAGTCTTGTAGTAAAAATTGAATATGTCGGAGTTGGAGAGAAGAAATATTTTTCAACGCCTGGCTGCGCAAGATGTGCGTAGTGAACGACGTAAACGGTTATCCAGATTCTATTATGACTACCGTTCCGAATTTGTGTTCGGAATAGTCCTTTCTGCTGTTGTGGTAATCAGTTACTGGCTATCGCAATTTATCCCTGTCGATATGTTTGAGGACGTTATCAGTCCGATGCAGAATGCGTGTTTATTAACCGTATGCGCTTGTGGTGCTTGGTTGCTGTTGCGTCATAACGAGGGCATTCAGGTACGTAAGACTTGGGCGCATGTCTTGATTTTATGGGGGACATTGGAACTTCTTCTTCTGGTGCTCTCCTTGTTATACGATATACCTGTAGTGAAGGCAGGAGACAGTCCTCTGCGTGGATCAGCAATGGTGCTGGGGAATATGTACGCATGGATGCTTTTGGTTTATCCCACGGAGGTTCTTCGGCCGGGTTGGTTGAACGTTTGGCGTTCGTTACTACAAATTCTACCATTGCCTTTGTTAGCCGTGTTAGATTATATTTTTCAGGTGGATTTGCGTTGGCTTATTGCCCTATACCCGATGTTCTTATTATGCTTGTTGCTGGCGCATGTTCGCGCTTATCGCAAGTGGTGTGAAGATAACTATTCGTCCATGGAGAATATCGAAGTGCAATGGGTGGTAAGGTATATGGTCATGCTGTTTATCGTAGGAGCATCGTACTACTATGTTTGCTTCTCGCATGAGCCCTCGCGTGTGTTTACGCAGCAGTTATTGTTATTCTTTATGATGGCGTATAGTACCGGCCAGATTTTATATCGCCATGACCCATGGGAAGGGCTGAAACACAATGAAGTGGAAGAGAAAGAAGAAACTATTAACGAGGATGAGTCCACGGCTTATTGTGCTAAATTAGAAGCATGGATGGAGGAGGAGAAACCGTGGTTGAATCCGGAGTTCCGCTTGATGGATTTACGCCGAGTACTACCGCTAAACCGAACCTATCTCTCGCAATTGATAAATGCTAAATACGGGTGTAATTTCTATCAGTTTGTGACCAACTACCGCATAGAGGAAGCGAAGCGTTTGATGCGTGAGAATCCGAGGATGAAGATTCAGGATATAGCGCAGCAATGCGGATTCTCTTCGCCTACTATTTTTACGCGCGTTTTTGCTCGCGAAATAGGCGAAACGCCTAAGTCTTGGAGCAAAAAAAATGACAATTCGTAAAAATCAGCGTAGTTCCTCAACTCTCGTTTAATATATAATATAGTACGCTTGCGCGGGTGTGAAATTCATTGTAATTTTACACTCGATTTTTTTATATAGTATTTGACTCGCATAATTTTAGGTACAATGAAGATTCAACCTTGGTTTCTACACATTCTTCTCTGCGCAGCGTTAATTCTTCCATCCACAGCGCAAGCGCAATTCACACTAAACCATCAGTTAGGTGCGTATAACTCGTTCCTACCTAACGGAATGCAACAAGTGCATACAGAGACGCAGATACTGTATGCCAAACCCGGTGATTGGGTATATCTCTATCGTCCGGAGCGTTCTTCATTAGTTTCCTATGTTCGGTGGTATAATTATGATACCGATCGAGCTATTCCGGCCTGGTATTCTGCAGAAGAATCACCTGTTGTAAATAAAACAACGCAAGAGCCCATTGCCGCAACACGCATAGAGAGTACATGGCAAAAAGATACAACACAGAATAAATTCAAACCTAAAAACAGTTACGGTTGGTTTGCTTGCGACTATGCTACGGACCGAGTAACCAGCACTGACGTCAATTATATCGAAATTAAATACCGGATGCATAAAGGTGATTCTATCTATCGTATTGCCTGCGATGAGTCTATCTGGTTGGACAACTTTACATGGAATGCCTCCGGTGCGGTTACTGAACCGACACTCTCCAAACGAATCATTTTCGAAATACACCCTGCATCCGAAATTGCGGATAGGATTGAACTCTGCAAAGACATGGACGGGACCAATGACCTGTTCTTGGAAGAATATGACATGATTGCTCCTACCGGAAGGCAACTCTATATTGGTCCGAAGTATATGTATCGTGGTAGTGGTAAACAAATCAAATTGAAACAATACTACTATTATTGCCACTCCAATTATTATTATATCAACAGCCAAGGTAATTTAACACAACCTACTCAGGATGCCAGTTGGAAATGGTACAAGAATGGGGAGGAGGATCCATCTATTCAGTTAGGGGATCAAGCATCTCAGTTTGCACCGGTAAGCAGTACTACGCCTGGCACGGTTGTTTATGAATTGAAATACAACTCAGCAGATGGTGTTTATTTCAATGTGGCGCGATTCAGAGTAACGTACATGGATAAAAATGCAGTAGGTCCTGCCGTTTCACTATCCACTACAACCAAGAATTTAGCCATGATTTACGAGCAGACCTTCAATTTTGAAGCCCCAAATACCACTAATTTTGCCTTCTGGCTTGATCATTTGGACGTAGAAGAGTCCACATACGCCTACTATAACAAAAACTTAGACGAGTCGCCTTCCTATCGAAAAGTTCGTAAAGGTAATGTAACATGGAGTGAATATGCCATAACCAACAGAAAACAAGTTTGGGTGGATAGCGGAACCGCTCCGCAGGTTTACCAACATAAAGATTCCACGGAAAACGTAGCTAATAATGCCAAAGAGGGATATATGCTTTATGTCGATGGTTCGCAGCAACCGGGACAAGTATTCGACCTGAAAGTAAGTACAGATCTGTGCCCGGGGGCAATTATGTATTTCTCGGCTTGGTTATGCGATGTATCCAGTGAAAAAAACGGTAGCAACGGACGTAGTGCGCCTAATATGGACTTTATCGTTGTGGGCATAGACGAATTTGGCGAAGAACATGCGTTAACGACGTTTACTACCGGTGAATTCGGTATCAATGCTCCTGAAGATTTAGCCAATGGAGCATGGAGTTCATCTAATAGAATGCAGCGTGCTAAATGGCACCAGATCATGTTCCCTGTACAATTTACGTTAGAGACGACTTATCCGTCCTATAGAGTTCGTATCATGAATAAGAGTACGTCTTCTGACGGTAATGATTTTGCCATCGACGATATACGTATCTACGTTCAGAAACCACCGGTAGTGCCTATTCAGGCTTCGACGTACGACTGTCCCGCAGGAACGACTGATTCCATCACGGCTTATCTGCGTGTGGACTATCAGGCCATAGACGAATCCAGTACAACATTCTATTACCAATGGCGCGATTTTAACAACGACCCGATAGAGACGACTTATTACAACTACTCCGGCAGTTCAAATATACGCGGCAGCATACAAATTCCTGCGAGCGAGGAGGATATTATCGCTAGTGGAGATACGTGTTCGTCGCTTCTCTCGTTCGATGCGAAGTATTATAATACCGAAGTTCCGGTAGTGAAATACGTGAAGGAACATGTGGATGCAGACGTCGAGCGGTACATCATGTATATCGCCCAACCGCTGGTAGTACGAACCAACCATACGTACAATGGTTTTGTTTCTATTCGCGAGGAGGACCTCGGCGACAAATCCGGTTGCGGTACGTTTGCCGAGCTGATGATTGCCGGCGGTACGCGAATCACTATTGACGGAGAGGCGAAAGGTGACTCAGTGGTTGATATTTGTGGTAATCGCTCTTATACACTGGATATCGAATTGACCTATATCTCCCAAAACGCCACTACGGGCGAACTGGAAGAACATAGTACACCGTGTCGGGCCGATTGGTTGATCGGCGATTCCACATACGTCAATGCAAATCCAGAAGTCTATCGTTACTCTTTCCGCCAGATTGAGGCTGCCGTAGAAGATTATCGAACGACAGACCCATTGGAGACCTCGAAGACGATTATCAATTATCTGCTTCGTCAGCGTTTGTTGGTTTTGGATACAGTTACGACGACCATGCAACCTTCCGTCTCGCTCAGTTATACGGCTTTCCCGGTTAACGGTTCAGCAGAAAACGGAATGGCGGTTTGTCTTACTCCGCGTTTCCTGCATATCCATCCTAGCACGCAGACGACGAATATAATGATGATTGGTGATGATGAGGAAGAATTGCCGGCGGCTATTGCGGACAGACCACGTGTGATGCGTATCTCTAATGCTAAAAAATCGCAAGGAGAGTTCTACCTCAAGACCTATATCAGGGGAGACGATGGCGTGGAATATAAAGTGGATACGGTTATCCTAGTTTCTTCTACATGTCCATCGTGGACTCCTATTGGATTGCGTGCCAGTTCGACCAACGAGTTGATGTCCGCGGAAGATAGTATTCGTATCTTCGGTCCTGCACTTGCAACTCTGGAAGCAGGTTACGACTATACTTTCCATGTGCAGTTTAAGGACGAGGACGAAGGGTGCGAACGAGGATTTACCTATTTTACGTTGCGTATCATCCCTGATGAGGTCACATGGAACGGAGGACCGTGGAATGTGGATGACAGTTGGAGTTCGTTCATCCCTATGGCGGAGACGAATGTGTTGCTGCAACCCAACAAGGACTACAATGTCACTTTCTCTACCACAGACTCAATCTACGATCTCAATTATACCCGCAGCGAGTGCGAAAATATCTATCTGCCAGATGATGCATCGATGGCCGGACAAGAGAAAATACAAATCCACGGAAAGGCCTTCATCGACATCAAGGAATATGCGTGGAAATGGACACTGACATCTATTCCTATTCAGGGTGTTGTCAGCGGAGATCTCTTTGTATCTGCTTCTGAGAGTACGCTGCCTTTTGTTGTGGCTCCTATTAACCAAACAGTTGGCGCAGCGGCAGACGACCGCTCTATCTTCGAGATCTATCTCTCTGAGTACAATGCGGCTAGCGACAAGTGGAAAACAGCTAGCAAAAACATGAGCACGCCTTTTGAACCGGGAGCTGCTGCAATGGTGGGAATCGATTGTGACAACGATGATGTCAATCCGATTATTCGTCTGCCTAAGCAGGATCATATGTATCACTACTACGACCGCAAGAAGCACACATGGATGGCAGAAGCCGAATACATCACGCGTGACGCCAATTATGGTAAACCAATATACAACGGTGAAAACTTGCTGACTCTCAAAGAGATATACGAAAATGTATATCTTTTCGGAAATCCGACACTCGCCTACGTGGATATCACCAAACTGGTGGAGGACAATTCTGATAAACTAACCGGCCGCTACTATCTGGAGGCTACAGGAACAGCCAGTGCACCGAAGAAACAAGAGATGACCACTTTCAATCGCGATGTGAATACGGATGAATATCATGTGTTGCTGCCGCCGTATCGAGGCATTCTGCTAGAAGGCAAAGCCGCTTCGCAAGAAATCACTATCAATGTCTCTTCACCGCTCATCAATCCGACTGGCAGAAAACCACTACGCAGACAAAACCATACTGGAGAAGTGGCTACAGGCATAGAGAATCCTAACAATAGTACAGACTGCAGAATGATTTACGATATATTCGGCCGACTGATGGGACACGACTTGAATAATCTGCCCGACGGAGTATATATCATTAGAGAAGGAAGTGTCAGCCGCAAAGTGCTGATTAGGAAATGAGAAAATTAATAAACATCATAATACTTCTACTATGTATATGCACTGCAGCGCATGCTGTGGTGTATGGTTCAGGGTATAAAGCACCTACCGACAGAGGTATCTACAGCACAGCCGAGATGGCTATCAGTGCATCGGCAGAGAAACCCAAAGTAGTGTTCTGCAGCACTAGTCCTGTCTATCTGATAACAACAACCCGGACCAATGTCCAAGAACTTAATGCAGATGGAACGGTACGTGTGCCATATACTACTAACGCTCCTCAACCACGCCGAGGAGGAGGATTGGATATAGATGACGATGATGAACCTATTGGTGGAATGGTTCCGGTTGGAGATGTTCCGTTCGGATTCCTTCTGACAGCAGCTCTTGCTATGATACTCCTCAAAATCCGGAATGATAAAATGATAGAAAAAAACGCCAAAGGGGGTTAAGAAGAGGGATTTCTGCGTAATCCATAAAGTCTGCCGATGGCATCCTTGCAACCAAAACAAAAGACCTGCTTGCTCAAGTAAACTTGGACAGACAGGTCTCATGTTTTGTTTGCGGAAAGTGAGGGATTCGAACCCCCGGAAACATACTTCTTCCGGACAATTCTTGAATTTTTGTTACAGCCACGTTACGGCAACAAATCTTCAATCACTCACAACCCTTGATTTTACAAGCCTTGCGGAGAGTGAGGGATTCGAACCCCCGAAAACAATCCGCTATCGTAAATCGTTTATTCTCAATGGTTACCAGTTAATAATTTATGTTACATTTGCGTATCACTTGTTACACTTGTGTTACGCTAATCGTTGCAAAAATCTATCTCATAAGGTTCGTTTCCGAACCACTCGTTATCACGTATAATCTTCTCGACATTCAAATGGTCATATTGGCATTCAAATTGCCAAAGAACATTACCAAGCAGAGAAGCCTTTACATGAAATAAAACTTTCTTTGAACTAAAGCCATTTTGAAGTTCTTTGGCATACATCGCCCAATAGGCTCGATCATGGAAAGAATTCTCATGCTTATATATAATAGGTACATAGCAATCGTCTTTATACCTTATATACTTAGGCAATTTCTCAAACTGCTCTATAATCTTCAACGCATCTTCCATACGATTATAAATTTTTCTCGATATCCAAGATACCAAGATGATTCAAGAATTCTCTACTCGGTAACAGATAAGACATGATCATTTCAAAGTCACGCGCATTCACAGGAGCTACGCCCATGTAAATAACATCCGTTAATCCATCACAATCTGCTGATATCTTCATGTCTAACCGCGTATCACTAATATACGATTTATTAAACTCGACAGTGATATCGCGGCCAAACAAATCGATAAAACCAAAAGCAACCATACGTGCTTTATCACTCTCATGAACATCAAAACCCATCGCTACTAACGCACGCTCCAGGTTAAAAGATTCATCAATTGCCGGCATATACATTATCGTTTGGGTTTCTGGACCAAAGTAACCTTACCCTCTAACAAGGATATGTAATTCGTTAATTGCTGAATCAGTTTATCCTTCTCCTTGCACGCTTCGCATGCTACGGACTCGGATTCCTTCACCCACTTCTCCGGATAGACTATAATATCAACCACGGAAACACCCAATTTATCAGCAATCTGTGATAATCGTCCTAACTTGATATCCTCATTTCGAGTGATATACTGTGAATACGTGTTCTGGCGCACACCAAGCATTTTTGCCAAAACTTCTTGCTTTACGCCCTTTTCGCGACGTATCGCTTCAATGTTTTTCAAAATCTCTTTCATAATGCAAAGTTAATTAAAAAAAATTATATAAAAAACGATAAAAATGAAAAAAATATCTCAAAAATTTTGCATATATCGTAAAAAAGTGATACCTTTGCACCGTAATTTATTTTAACAATGTTAAACAAATATCGTACCAAAGCAATGGAACAAAAGGAATTACTAAGGAATTTCCTCATTAGAGGAGAAGTAAATGCCGAAACGGCAGCGTTGATAAAACAAAAAATCTTTGAAGCTTGTAAGATGAATATACAAGAATCAAAAGATAGAGTTTTATGGTCCAACTGGATCAATGCAAAGAACAAACCTACTCGATTCGCAATGATTAAGATCGACGAGGTTCTCAATGAATTAGGTTACCCAAAACTTTACGAACAATGTTAGGAAATGTAGAACTAATTACCGTACAAAAAATCGGAATGCCATTACCAAACGGTCAAATAAACTTCGTAGCAAGTTTCACAGCTACTAATAGAGAAGACGGATTGGTAATCATCGAAAGAATACGAGAAGATTTATTAAGACCATTCGCTATCGACTATGTAGACAAAACCGAAGCGTTATACGAAATCAATGGTCACGTAATCAACTTCCCCGAAATATCTTTCGAGACATATTACAAAAAAAGAATCAGTGATTACTTAAAAGACATAATCTTATAAGAGTATGGATCTAAAACAAAAAATCTTCGACAACACCGATGGTGGTCGAAAGATATTCGAAAAACTCTATCCGGAATCACGCGATATCTTTGCTAAAAACGGCAAAGGTATGTTTCGTATCAGAGACGAAAAGACCGCAAGCGCCGGATTCAAATTCGTGGAGAAAGGCAAGTACTGGATCCTACACGACTTCGGTTCGGACGTTTCGCTGAACGCTATCGACGCCTACATGCAAGAACGCATGATTAACCATTTTAACGAAGCCTTATACCGCATCGCCGAAGAATTCGGCATCAGCTACGGCCTCGACGCAAAGGTTAATAAAGCAAGAATCAGTTCACGCCCTGCCACCGAAGAGGACGAAGAAGGACAAGTCAAATGGGAAGAGAAAGAACTCTCAGACGCAGAACTCGCCGTAATGGGAGCCACAGTCACAAAAGAAGCCATGGCTAAGTACAAGTACAAAGCACTTGCCTGGTACTCCATCTGCAAAAACGGAAAAGTAACTACTTTCAAATCCTCGGACGATTACCCGATCTTCCTCCACAATTGCGGTTCTTTCCAAAAGATCTACAAGCCACTCGAAATCGAGAAGGCTTATCGCTTCTTTTATGTCGGAAAGAAACCGATGAATTACATCAACGGTCTCGAAGAAGCACAAAGAGAACACAGTCAATTGATGAAAACCATCAACAACGAACTCGAGCACAATGGCGGAAAAGCCGAGGACTTATATAAGACTTACGGCTTAGTCAACGGCAAATTGCCCGAGATTATCATCTGCTCAGGCGAACGTGACGCCATGTGCCTTGCAGGAATGGGCTATTACCCGGTATGGTTCAATTCAGAGACGGCTAAGAAAACCAACGATGATATCGACAAACTCTTCGCCATCGCAGATAAGGTATATAATGTGCCCGACAAAGATGATACCGGCATAGCACAAGGCAAAAGCCTGGCCCTGCAGTACATCTCCATCTACACCATTATATTACCTGAATGGCTTGCGCAATTCAAAGATGCACGCATGCGTCCATGTAAGGACTTGCGCGACTATATCGAGCTGCGCCCTTCTAAAGCCGAATTCGTAAAGATGCTCAATTCTGCGAAAAGAGCCAAATTCTGGACCAAAATCGAAGGAAAGAAACAAAGCAAGGTCAACATTCAGACCTTGAATTTGCTTTACTTCCTCCGGCTTAACGGCTTCTACAAGTACAAAGACCCTATCTCCACCGAGATAAAGCTGATACGCATAAAAGGCTATACCGTCACGGAATACCAACCGGTACAGATCCGGGACTTTGTACGCGAAAGCCTTGAAACCATGCAAGCCGGCAATGATGTGCTCGAAACCTTCATCAACTCCAAGAAAACGGCGAAACAGATGTACGATGATCTCGATACGATTGATATCGACTTCGAAAGCAGTACCAAAGACAGCCGAACGCTGTTCTTCCAAAACGTATGCTGCACGCTATCAAACAACTACGACAACACCAAAACCGAAGACGGAAAAGACAAGGATCCCAAAGATGTAGGTATAGAAATCACTACTAAACCCAATAGCGGAAAATACATCTGGGACACAAAAATCATTCCCCATCGGTTCACTCGACTCGCTCCTTCTTTTACCTATAATTGGGAAGACAACACGCTGCACATCAACCTGGACAATAATCCGTCCCTCTTTTTCCGCTTCCTTATCAACGCAAGCCGTTTATACTGGCGTGAAGAAACGGAATTCTGGAAAGACGACAAATTATCGGACCAGGAAAACAATAAGGCCAACCTTGCCTACGCACAGGCGAACCGGTTTAACTTGTATGGTCCGAGACTCGAGTCCATTCCGGACGCGCTTCTCAACCAAGCACAATGTATGCTCAACAAGATATACATCCTCGGTTACCTGATCCATCGATACAAAGTGGCTTCCAATGCCAAAGCAATATGGGCAATGGAATGGAAGAACTCCCACGAGGGCGTATCGAATGGAGGTTCCGGTAAATCCCTGATGTTCTCCGCACTCGAGAAACTCGGTCTATCGGAAATCGTTACCTTACAGGGCCGGTCCGCAAAGCTGACCGACAATAACTTCTTCCTCGACCGCGTTTCCAAGTCTACCGATATCATCGTAATCGATGACTTGAAAAAGAATGCAGACTTCGATACGTTCTACACGATGATTACCGGGTCGATAACTATCAACCCGAAGAACGAGAAGTCCTTCGAACTCAAATACGAGGACGCTCCGAACATCGTCTTTACCTCCAACTTCGCACCGCCGAATCTCGATTCGTCAACGCTACGTCGATTGCTGTTCATGGCCAATAGCGATTACTACCACACCATGACAGATGAGACGAACTACAAAGAAACAAGACAAGTATCAGATGATACGGACGGTGACCTCTGGAAAGAAGGCTACTCCGAGGAACTCTACAACGCTGATATCAACTTCTGTATCGATTGCCTTCAATTCTATCTCGTTTGCAAGCAATACGGAGTGCCGGCGATTACACCGCCTATGCAATCCGTCATGAAACGAGCAGAAAGACAAGGCATGGGAGAAGC
>JAEEGH010001095.1_pt1 | contig 81037 bp, 65 predicted proteins | sample 9134181 | NCBI WGS metagenome assembly JAEEGH01 (sample SAMN16246544, study PRJNA631951) | gut metagenome | biome: gut microbiome; feature: rumen; material: DP-attached | host: Bos | place: Iran: Karaj | collected 2018-10 | reverse complement strand
GTGGCGTCGTACGCCTGTGTCTTGGGAAGGGAATCCAGCGCGTAATCGACGTCCCCCAAGGCGCCGTACAGGCCGGAGAGGGCGTCGGCCACATCAGGCTCGGAGTAGCCGCCTTCCCCGGCGACCATCCGGTCCAGGAAGGCCTGCGCGATTCCGTAATAACGGAGCGTGCTGTCGTACTGCTCCTTGTTGTAAAACATCTGGCCGATGAAGCGGGCGGCGCGGAAGGGCATCTTGAGAGATCCCAGCTGCAGGCTGGTCTCGAAGGCTCTCCGGGCACAGTAAACGGCCCGGTCCGGATTGATGTGCGCGTAGCCGGACATCAGTTCTCCATAGGCCAGGGCAACCGAGGCTTGGGTCTCATAAGGTGCAGCGCTGAGACGCTCCGGCGTCCAGCCGGCGACGACGTTTTCCAGCGAGTCCAGCCGATAACCCCGGTGGTCGAAATACTGCGCGGAGGCAAGGTCTCCGAGCAGGAGGAAGAGCAGGGTGGCAACAGCATGTCTCATGATGCAAAAATAACATTTTTCTGCCCAACAAATGCATTTTTATACTTTTGTATAAGTCTGGTTCAAAACGATTTGCCGACCTTTATATTCGCAAATACATCCAAAGCGAATGGAAGAATCTGTGAATAACGACATCACGCTGTCTGCCAAAGAAGAGATAGTTTTGAAGATGCTGGCGGCAGGAAAGAAAAGTACCGAGATTGCAGAGGATATGCATCTCAGCCTGCCGGCCATCAAATGGTACCGGCAACGTCTGAAAGCGAAGTTCGACGCAGCCACCACCGGAGAGCTGTTGATGAAGGCGGTGGCGATGAAAATCCTGTAAAACATTAAACCATCAATCATTATGAAAAGAATCGTTCTGCTCATCATCGCCGCCGCGCTGGCATTGGCGTCCTGCAGCGGCCCTTCCGGCCGGAAGGGCGACGGCAAGGCGGCCGGGACCAAGCCCTCCGTTGCCGCATCCGACGCCGTGGATCTGGGCCTGAGCGTCAAGTGGGCAAAGACCAACCTGGGTGCAAAGGATGCGTCCGATCCGGGCGACTATTTCGCCTGGGGCGAGACCAAACCGAAAAAAGATTTCGACGCAGCAACCTATGCGTTCAAGGACGGGACCAAGTTCAGGAAGTACACCGTGGAAGACAGCGAGGCCAGCAGCGGCGCGGCAGACAGGTTGATCGTCCTGGAGCCCGGAGACGATGCGGCCGCCGCCGCCCTCGGAAAAGGCTGGCGCATGCCCACCCGGGCAGAGGCCATGGAGCTCTTTACCCGGTGCGAGTTCAGCTATGACAAGCCCGGTGTGATCACCGTGACCGGCCCCAACGGCAACAGCATCGATTTCCCGAAGGCGACGGGATATTACTATGGGACAAAGCAGCAGGAGGAGCGCTACACCTGGCTGTGGACCGCTTCCATGGCCCTTCAGACGGGCACTCCGGCCGGCAGTGAGGATGCCCTGGAATGGCACGACCGCAGAAGGGCGGACGCGATGCGTTTCGGCCACACGGACTGCTATGCCGTGTACCGTGAGAACGGCCTGCCCATCCGCCCGGTCAAAGACTGACGGCAATGAGGCGCCTGCTCCTGTTTGCGGCTTGTATGCTGCTTCTTTCCTCCTGCGGTTTCTCCGGAAACCGACAGGGGGAAGACGCCGCTGAGCAGCAACCGGCCGAGGGAACGGAAGATGCCCTTTTGGGTTACAGCACCCGCAAGGAGGATGTCTACTACGTGGACAAGGAATACGGCTTCATCTACGAGAAAAAGAGCAGTGCTTCCGGAAACGTGGGGGTGAGCTATCAAGACAAATCCCATTTCCGGGTGACTGCATTCACGGACAAACCATAATCAATCGGACAAATGAAAAAGAGCGTTCTCATTCTGGCAGCTTTGCTGACCACCGGTCTTGCCGCCATGGCGCAAGTCCCCAATCCGTATACCTACAATGACGTGCCCGACGTGGCGCTCGATGTGCCGCTGGGCCTTCCCGCCCACGACGAGGACGTGCAGCCGGAAATGCAAATGCCGCGTCCGCAGGTCTCGTTCTGCGCCTACCGCATCAGCACCCACGGAACGCCGGCCAAGGTGTTCTACAATGCTGCCAGCAAGCGCCAGTTCAGCGTATCTTCCGGCATAAACCCGGCCACCGGCGAGAACCAGGTCGTCAAGACGCTTTCAATTCCGGACAGCCTGGCCGTCTACAGGATCGACGATGCCGCCCGCACCATCACCAAATTGCCCGGCGAAGGGATGCAGGCCTTGAACAACATGGATGTCAAGGCCAAATCGGAGCAGATGACGGAGGAGGAAATGGTGTATTCCTGCGACCGCTGGTGCTATATGAAGACGATTGTGACAACGGAGACCTTCGAGGGCCCCTACGGCTCCCGGACCGACGAGCATTACCGGACCAGCTGTATCGACCCGGAGACCGGCATCACCCTCTTCGAAGAGGCCGACGGCATTGAGACCTATATGCGGAACATCCACCTGGGCGTGCCGTATCCTGAGGTATTCGAACTGCCTGCGGGCTACAAGTTTGTAGTACAGGACCTCTCCGCCGGCCTGGATGCTTACAAGAAGTTCGAGGAGCAGATGAAGGCCCGCTACCGGCAATTGGAGGAATTGAATAAGTAACCTCCCTACTTGTAGATCTCGGCCAGTTTCTTTTCCAGGGCTTCGCCGCGGAGGCCGCGGGCAACCACTATGCCTTCGGGGTCGATGAGAAGGTTGTCGGGGATGGCGTTGACCGAATAGACCTTGGCGGCTACGGTCTTCCAGTAATTGAGGTCGGAGAGATGGATCCAGGGCATGTTCCACTCGAGGATGGCTTCGAGCCAGGGCTCCTTTTCGCGGTCGAAGGAAAGGCCCACGACCTCGAAACCTTTGCCGTGATACTTCTTGTAGGCGGCCACCACGTTGGGCATTTCGGCCTTGCAGGGGCCGCACCAGGATGCCCAGAAGTCTACCAGCACCCAATTGCCCTTCCCCACATACTCGCTCAGTTTGTGCATATTGCCCTCGGGATCGGCCTCTTCCAGATCCAGGAACTTCTTTCCGATGACGGCGTTCTTGGCGTCATCGGCCTTTATCTCCTCCGCCATGGCTTCTTCCACGCTGGCCTTGAGATCCGACACGAACGGATGCCTGGTAAAAGGCGCATCCATGGAGAGCAGTTCTTTGAATTTCTGGTATCCCACCACCTCGGGAACGTTCTCGATGAAAGCCACGGGTATGAGGTTGTCCTTATTCTCCTCGATGATGGCCAGTTTGGTGTCGACAAACTGCTGGTAAACCTTTTCATACTCAGCCACAAAGGCATCTTCTCCAGCGGCCTGCTCCTCTTTGGGAAGTGCCAGATAGTCTTTGACGAGCCGATTGAGCCGGTCATATTCCCTGCCGTTGCGCTTGTCACATTCCGTCAGTCTGGTGTTGAGCGCCGATCCGGTGAGAGAGCTGTCAGTAAAGTCGATCTCCATGGGAACGCCGTCGTTGATAAGGGGGAAATTCCAGTCGAAGTCCTCGACCACAATGCCCAGGAAGGCGTCTTTAGCGGCCTTTCCCTTCATCCGGAAAGAGCCGTCGATTACCACGGCACTGTCGATGGCATCCTCTATCCTACGGTCCACAAGGGAGACCTTTGCACCGTCCTTGGGAGCATTCTTGCCCGTAATGTCATACTTCGCCTCATTTGCGGAGCATGCAAGCAACTCTGCCGCAGCCACCGTGAGCATAAATAAAGAAACTGCTTTCATCTTCAAATATTTAATAGTCTTCCAAATATATAAATAATCTTTTATTATAGAAAGCGGAATCGTTTTGCATTTACGGGAAAAGCAATTACCTTTGAGTCCAAACCACTCAAGCAAGTTGATATGCAAAGGATAGCAATCATTGGAACCGGAAATATGGGCGGGGCTGTCGCCCTGGGCCTGCACCGCTTTGCTCCGGAAGTCTCCCTGACCGTGACTGCCGCACACGCCGCAACATTGGAAAAATATGCATCTGCAGGCATCAGGACCACATTGGATAACCTTTCCGCTGCAGCAGGCGCCGAAGTCATCATTCTCGGAGTAAAGCCATGGCTCGTCCAGCAGGTTCTCTCCCAGATTGCTCCTGCACTTGACGGCAAAGTCCTTTTGTCCATGGCCGCCGGCATTCCTTCGTCCCAGATGGCTGAATGGCTGTCCGGGACCGGCGTGCTTGCCGCTTACACAGTGATTCCTAATCTTGCAGCCGAGGTCGGCGAGAGCATGACTTTCGCCTGTGCCCTCTCCGGCAGGGCGGACGAGGTGGTGCTGGGGCTTTTCAATTCGCTTGGAAAGACACTCATTGTCGACGAGAAACGGCTGCACGCCGGAATGATGCTTGCTTCCTGCGGCACTGCCTTCGCCTTGCGTTATGCCCGCGCGGCGATGGAAGGCGGCATCCAGCTTGGCCTGTACCCACGTGAGGCACAGGAAGCCATCTACCAGACGATGAAAGGCGCCGTAGATCTTGCGGCAGCCCGCGGGAGTCACCCTGAAGCCGAAATCGACCGCGTGACCACTCCCGGCGGGATTACGATAAAGGGCCTGAACGCAATGGAAGAATCCGGATTCACCGCCGCCGTCTTGGCGGGGCTGAAAGCCGGCTAGGACGCAGTATCCATCGTGATGATCATTTCCACCACTCCGGAGTAGTCCTTCAACCCTTCTGAAATCCCGTTGGACCTGAGGAAAACGCCGTAGATCTTCCTCTGGATGCTCTCTATCCAGGGAATCTTTTTCCCTTTCCAATACTGCCGCGAGGCATTGAAATCATTCTTCGCTTTTTCGCAGACCGTGTCCGCCCAGGCATTGAACTCATCCTCCGGCAGCAGGTTGTGGGCATTCAACAGCACATAGGGAAGGATTGAAAGGTAGCCGCTGTATCGCACGGCATCGTTCCCGCTGTCCCGGCAGAAGACGTACGCCCAATAGTTGGCCTCCGCCTCGCTGGTCACCCCTGCAAGGTGCCCCAATTCGTGGGCCAGCGTGTAGGGGTATTCATTTTCCGGCACGGAAAGGTTCACCTGGGCCTCACAGAAGAAAGGCCCCATAAACCCCCGTACGGTCACTGCCGAATAGAGAGAATTCAGTATGGGTTTCTTTGGATGCTGCCAGGGGTGCAGCCTTGTGTAGCCGAATGAAGATACCCGCTCTGAATAAAACGTCTTGATTTCCGCCTCCAGCGCTTCCCTGTCATAAGTTCCTGCCGTTCCGGCAGCTGTGTTGAGGGCGTCCGTGTAATCCTCGAGGAAGCGCCTGAATGCCTCGTGCTCGTAACTCACCATCTGGATTCCGCACCGCTGATAGAGCCCCGTCCGATAGTAGTTGTTGCCCCAGCCCATATAGAACCAAACAAACAGCCACATCGCCAGAACGGCGGTCCTTTGCAGCCATCTCAGGAAGCCCTCTTTTTTCCGCACCGCCCGGGCAAGGACGAAAATGAAAGCGGCCGCAAAGACAATCACGACAATCTCTTCAAGGGAAAAGGGCAAGGCCGAGGAGGCGAAGGAAAGGCCGGCGGAGATGTGGGGATACAAGTAATTGGCATAGAACTCCGCTACAGGCGAAAAAAGCCTGCAGGCAATGCAGAATGCCAGCAAGACAAGTCCCAGGATGGTTGTTCTACGCATAATAGGCAGTAAAAATACAAAAAGTCAGGCGAAAAAGGGACAAAACAAGAAAAGTTCGTATCTTTGCCGCAATAATAGTGGACTAATGCAAGAACTAACCATCATCCCTGTACAGGGGAAAAAACTACTCCGGCAATTCATAAACTTTCCGCTGGACCTTTATAAAAACTGTGATAAATGGGTGCCCTCTTTCGAGGACGACGAATATAAATCCCTTGGCCCCGACAATCCCTCCCTTGCGTTCTGTGAACGGGAATTATTCCTTGCCCTTCGTGGCGGCAAGGTGGTCGGCCGCATAGCGGCAATCATCAACCACAACGCCAACAAGAAGTGGAACGAGAACACCGTACGCTTCGGCTGGATAGACTTCATCGAAGACTTCGATGTGGCGAAAGCCCTTGTGGACAAGGTGATCGAATGGGGCAAGGCACGCGGCGCGCAGAAGATCAAAGGCCCCCTGGGCTTCACCGATATGGACCGCGAAGGCCTGCTCGTCGAAGGATTCGAGAACGAAAGCCCTTTCACGGTCATCTACAATTATCCCTACTATGGAGAATACCTGGAGCGCATGGGCTTCACCAAAGATGCTGACTGGACCCAGCGTTTCATCGATTTTTCCGACCAGCTGCCGCCGATGATGCAATATGCAGACCTGGTGGAAAAGCGCTATGGGGTGCACATCTACCGCGCTACGACCCTTAAGCAGATGGCCCGGCGCGGCAGGGAGATGTTCCATGTGCTGAACGCCGCATTTGCGGGGCTCTACGAATACAGCAAGCTCTCAGAAGACCAGATAGACGGCTACGTGCGGCAATACGTCCCCGTGATGAACAAGGATATGGTCGCATTCGTCGTGAACGATGCCGATGAACTGGTGGCCTTCACAGTGACGATGCCCCATATCAGCGCCGGCGTGCGCAAGGCCAAAGGCCGCATCCTGCCTTTCGGATGGATGCATATCCTGCCTGAGCTCAACGCGAAAAAGAACCATATTGCCGAGGGTCTCCTGATCGGCGTCCTTCCCGAATATCAGGCCAAAGGCGCTGCGCTCCTGATGCTGAAGCACCTCCATGAGAACTTTATCAAACTGGGAATAAAGCGGATGCTGATGAATCCCCAGCTGGAGGACAACCATAAGGTACAGACCCTTTTCGGCGACTACGACCCGCAGCCGTACCAGCGTCGCCGCTCTTATGTGAAACCAATCTAAACGACAAAGAATAATGACCAACAAAGAGTATTTTGACAGAATGATTCCCCGGGAGGAACTGGACAGGCTTCACTACCTCCCCACAATGGGACAATTCGTTGACTGGTTCACCAAGGAATACGCCGACAAGCCGGCGATTTCCGACACTGTCAGCACCATTTCCTATAAAGAACTGGGCGAAAGAGTGGCCCGCCGCCGTGCATTCATCCTCGGCCTCGGCCTGCCGAAAGGCGCCCACATTGCCATTTTCGACCGCAACAGCCAGAATGCCATCGAGCTTTTCCTTGCCGTGACCAGTGCCGGCTATGTGGCGATGAACTTCCCCGCCTCCCTGCCGGAGATGGCCGTCGTCGGTTCCTGCATGAAATTCGACATCGCCGCCATATTCGTCCGTGATGAGTTTATGCCCCTCACCGCTAAGCTCCAGGGCGTGAAGGTCCTTCCCGCAGCATCCATCGCCGCTGAAGGCGCTCCTGCCGCAGAGATTGACCCGGACAGCCCCGCCGCAATCTTCTTCACCGGCGGCACCACCGGACAGCCCAAGGGCGCAGTCCTCAGCCACCGTGCCCTTATGCGCGGCAACTTCAACGCCATCTACAAGCCCGGCAAGGTCATCGGCGTGCACCGCTACATCGCCATACTGCCCCTCAGCCACGTGTTCGGCCTTATCGCCGGCACAATGGGATGCTTCTATACCGGCAACCTGATCTACACCTGCGAGGACATGAAGGCCACCATAGGCAAGCTGCCCATGCTCAAGCCCACCATCCTGGTCATCGTGCCCGGCATCTGCGACATCCTGAGCGGCCTTGTGAAGATGTACGGTCCTCAGTTCCTTGGCGGCGAACTCCGCATGATCATTTCCGGCGCTGCCAACGTGCCTCCGCGCCTGGTGGACATCTTCACCAAGCTGGGCGTTGAGTTCTGCTTCGGCTACGGCCTCACCGAGACCGCCAACCTCACGTCGGCCAACGCCGACGCCGTGGAGAGGCCCACTTCAATCGGACGCATCTATCCCGGCCAGGAGACCAAGGTCGTGGACGGCGAACTCTGGGTCAAGGGCGACAACGTGTTCTCCGGCTACTACAAGGATCCCGAGAAGACGGCTGAAGCCATCACTCCTGACGGATGGTTCCGCACCGGAGACCTTGTCCGCTTCGACGAAGAAGGATTCCTCTATATTACGGGCCGCATCAAGAATCTCATCATCCTCTCCAACGGCGAGAACGTGAGCCCGGAGAGCCTGGAAGAGCCCTTCTACGCAGACCCCTGCGTCCGCGACGCCATGGTCAAGGAAGACGAGATGAACGGCGCCAACGTGATTGCCGTGGAGATTCTGCCCTTCATGCCCGCATTCGAGGGCAAGCCCTGGGACGAGGTTGTTGCATATATGAACAATCTGGTGGCCAGGATCAACGCCACTCTGCCCACTACCCATCAGATCAGGAAAGTCACCGTGCGCACAGAAGACTTCAAGCGCACCGGCAGTATGAAAGTTGCACGCGTATGACTAGAGAAGAAGTATTCGAAGGCCTGAAAGAGATAATCGGCACCATCCGCCCCAAGACAGACCTTTCCAATGTGGGATTTCAGACGGAGCTGGTGCGGGAATTGGGAATCGATTCCCTCACCATGCTTCTGCTTTCGCTCGCGGCAGAGGAAAAATTCCACATGCATTTTCCCGACGGAGCTCCCGCTCCAGTGACCGTGGGAGAGGTATGTGACGCCGTGCTGAAGGGCCAGGCGTAAGTCAATAATCTTCGGCATTGTTTGCGGGTGCTTCCGAAGAGAGCTATACTCGGGTCTGTCCTGCTGGCATTTCTGTCAGCCGCTTCAGTCTCCGCATACGGGCAGAACGCTGCCTTCATGAGGCAGGTCGAGAAGTCGTATATAGCTGAGCTATACCAGCAGGACAGTCTGATGCTCGTGGATCCAGTCGGCGATGCACGCCTGATCCGCAGGCTGGACACGATACCGATAAAGCTCGGGGCCATATTGTTCCGGGGAAAGCCACTTCCCCAGTCCATGGATGCCAAACGGCGCGAGGAAGCGGTGCTGCAGGACAAACCCCTGGTCATAGGCCGCAGTTTGCCTATAGATGTAGACCGGCTGCTCAACAAGTGCGCTGAAATCATGCGCGCCCATTTTCCGGAGATATTCCCAACTGCCGGACAGGAGCACCGCTGGTCTCCGGAAGCGGAAGACTATCTTTCACATGCCTACTGGCACAGGCTCCGCCGGCACTCCGAAGGCCGACAGCAGGACCCCCCTGTCCCCATCCTGGGACGGAGCAAACTCTTCCTTTGCCTTGCGTGCGGATGGACGTCAAAGTATTGCGTCACCGGCAAGGAAGCAGCCCTGACCGGGTATATCATGAGCCGGCCCGACCGCAGCGTCATGCCGCACGAACTATTCGAAGAAAGCTATGTCCTGAACGGAGGCAACATCTACCTGAGCTTCCTGACCTGCGAGAACATCCTGACGTCAGACCCCCACCGGAAAGGCCGCTACAAGGATCCGATGCAGCAGAAGCTGGCCTACATCAGGCACGATTCCACCGAATCCGGCGACAACTACGGCGCCTGGTACCATCTGTTCGGCATTGCCCTGTACAGCATGCTGCGTCCGGAGCTCAAGGGCCTGATTGTCGCAGACGCCGAGAGCATCGGCTCATTCTTCTTCGAAGGCTCTGACCGTCAGGAAGATATGATCAACCACTACGGCGCGATATTCGGCCAGAAATACCGCAAAATGCTGGAAGACGGCAGCTGGTGGCTGAGAGGCGGCCGTACGGACTATCTTCTGCCCAATGAGGTAAAGTCTTATTAGACTACAACTTGTCTATATACAGCACGCCGTCCAGGTGGTCGGTTTCGTGCTGAAAAATAACGGCGGTGAAGCCCTGCACCCTTTCTGTCGTATCACGTCCCGACGGAGCCGTGTAGGTGATGTCGATGTCCCTGTAGCGTCGCACCTCGCCACGCATGCCGGGCACCGACAAGCAGCCTTCCCTGCCGGCCTCAGTCTCTCCGCGCACCCCTGTGATGCGGATGTTGGGATAGACCTCGAACGGCTCTCCGGGCTTGTCGAAACGCTGGACGGCGACGACTCGCCGGAGTATACCCACCTGCGGCCCCGCAATCCCGACGCCATCCTGCTCGGGGCTGGTCACGGTGGCGATCATCTTACGAGCAAGTTCCTCATACAGAGGATCTGCGAGCTCGGCAGAGGAGATTTCACAGCTGGGCTGACGCAGAAGCAGCGAATCCGCCTGATCCTGTATGGTCAGCACACGCATCACGGGCTCCGGGCTCTCGATAAGGCCGCGTTCTGCTTCGCTCCACACGGCGGGAGCGGTGCATCCGGAGACAAGGGCAAGGGAAGCAAGGCCCTTCATACAATTGCGCAAGTTCATAACAATGTTATTTGGAGACGTACAAAAATACAATATTTTTTAGCATCTTTGGCGTATGAAAAGAATAATTGTCTCCCTGATTCTCATTTCGTTGCTTGCGCCATGCGCCAGCGCCGACGAAGGAATGTGGCTTCCCTCCCTGATAGCAAAACGTATAGACGACATGGGCAGCAAAGGATGCCGGCTCACCGCTGAAGACATCTACAGCATCAACCAGGCATCCTTGAAAGACGCCGTGGTGCTCTTCGGAGGCGGCTGCACGGGAGAATTGGTTTCCGACCGGGGCCTGCTGCTGACCAACCATCACTGCGGCTACAGCTACATCCAGCGCCACTCATCCACGGGCCACGACTACCTGCGCGACGGCTTCTGGGCCTCCTCTCCTGCCGAGGAGCTTCCCAACCCCGGACTCAGCGTCCGCTTCCTGGACCGAATGGAAGAAGTGACCACCCAGGTGCTCCACGGCTTTTCCGAGGGGATGAGCGAGAGCCAGAGAGATTCGGTGGTCGCCGTTAATTCGAAATCGATAATACGGAGTATTGACAATCCGGCCAAAGGCATCAAAGCCAGCATCGAGGCCCTATACTACGCCAACCAGTACTACCTTTTCGTCTATCGCATATACCGTGACGTCCGGCTTGTCGGAGCGCCCCCTTCGTCGATAGGAAAGTTCGGCGGCGACACCGACAACTGGATGTGGCCCCGGCACACCGGCGATTTCTCCGTATTCCGCATCTACGCCGACAAGGACGGCAACCCTGCCGACTACTCCCCCGACAACGTCCCCTACAAGCCCCGCAAGCATTTCCGCATCTGCGCCAGGGGCCTTCGGGAAGGAGATTTCACCTTCGTCTACGGATGCCCTGGAAGCACTCGTGAATACGCCCATTCCGAGGAAGTCCGCTACATTGCAGAAGTGTCTGATCCCCAGAAGATTGCCCTTCGCACGATACGCCTTGGCATTCAGAAGAAATATATGTCCCAAAGCCAGGAGGTACGCATCCAGTATTCTTCAAAGAACGCCTCCACCGCCAACGCCTGGAAGAAATGGCAGGGCGAATCGAAAGGTATAGCCCGGCTCCGCACGGTGGAGGCCAAGCAGGACTTCGAGCGTCGTTTCGAGGCCTGGGCGAAGGGCACGCAATACGAAGGCCTGACTTCCCGCATCAAGGCGATCTATGAGCGGCGGGAGCCCAGCTATCTTGCCTATGAGTATTTCTACGAAACCATCCGCAGCATAGAGATCCTTCATTTTGCATCCAATATCCAGAACTACCTGAAAGGCGGAAGGCCGATCGAGCCAGTGGTGGCGTCTTTTTTCAAGGACTACTACCGTCCCATCGATGAGGAGTGTTTCGCTGCCCTCGTCGAGGCATTCGACAAGAATATGCCCGAGGAATTCAAGCCCGCGTATTTCAAGCAAAAAATGGCTGCGTTCGGCAGCGCTGCCGCCTGGCGGGACGACGTCTTCTCCCGGAGCATCTTCACGGACAGGGACAAAGTCTCCGCTCTGACCAAAGCGGACCTGAAGGCCCTTGAGAGCGATCCTGCCTGCGAACTGTACAATGCTTTCCAGAGCTGGTATGAGAAGGATTTACGCCCGGTCATAGTATCGACAGACCACGAACTCAGGAGTGCGATGCGCGAGTATATGAAGGCGCAGATGGAATTCGAGCCGGACAAGGCTTTCTATCCCGACGCCAACCTGACCCTGCGCGTGGCCTACGGGCAGGTCAAGGGCTACAGCCCCTGCGATGCTGTCTATTACAACCCGGTGTCGACCCTCAAGGGCATAATCGAGAAAGACAATCCCGACATTTTCGACTACAATATCCCGCAGAAACTCCGCGACATCTATGCGGAAGGCGGCCACGAATCCCAGCCTGTCTGCTTCCTTGCGACGAACCACACCTCCGGCGGCAACTCCGGAAGTCCGGTGCTGAACGCCGACGGCGAGCTGGTGGGAATCAATTTCGACAGGGTGTGGGAAGGAACGATGAGCGACATCGTGTTCGATCCCGACTACTGCCGCAACATTTCCATCGACATACGCTACCTCCTGTTCATCATCGAACGGGTGGGCGGCGCAGGATGGCTGCTGGAAGAAATGGGTTTCGCGCCCAATGGAAGCGGCACGGTTTTAGCGGCAAACAATGAATAAAAGTGTATTATGAAAAAGATTATCACTCTCCTCTTACCTGTGTTTTGCACCCTTATGCTTAGCGGGGCCGCGGTTGCCGGCAATCCTGACTACACCGTCAAGCAGACCCCGAAAGTCGCCGCAGAAAAGCTTCTCGACACGATTCTTGCAGACTACAAGGGTGATGTGGTGCTTGTCGATGTATGGGCCACCTGGTGCGGCCCCTGCAGAAGGGCGATGAAAGAACTCGAGCCCCTGAAGAGCACTGACTTCAAGAAAGTCAAGTTCATCTATATCACTTCCGACACCTCGCCCAAGGACACCTGGGAAGAAATGATTCCTTCGATTCACGGAGACCATTACTACCTCAACGGAGAGCAGCTCAGAGCAATGCTCAGCCAGCTCGGGTCCAACGCCTTCCCTACTTATCTTGTGGTGGGCAAGGACGGCAAAAAAATTCAGACCTTCATTGGCTATGATGCCGAAGGCCTGAAAAAAGCTATCAACGGAGCTCTTTAAGAGCAACCCCTCTATTGCGCGCTAGCCGGTTCGTCCAAGGATGAGCCGGCATATTGCATAGTAATCAAGCTGACCTGGTCGAAACAGCTTTCATCATTCTTTATCCTGACCACCTGCTCGATAACCAAAGCCACAGGCCATCCGGTATAAATATGGATTGCATTTATCGAATGGCGTTCAGCCGTGACTTCCATATTCGTGGATGCTGCCTCTTCCAGCCACTTGTTCATATACTCCTGCAACTCGTCGTCGTCCGAGGTCCGGGCCCGGAACTGACTCTCTACAGCCTTCTCCATAATCGGCATCAGAGCGTCGCTTTCAAGACTTGCGTAAGAATCTATGACCACGTAAGTTGAATCTGAGGCTTCCTGGTCCACCCAAGTCTCGATTTCAGCCTCCACATCCTGACCGCCGACTACTTTTTCGAATGTATAACGGCCTGTATATGAGGTAGTCGTATCGAGCCGCTCTCCGTGGTACTTCAAAAGATCCTTGACGTCCCGGTAGCAGAGGTCTGTCAAACGGTCGGAATCGGCAAAGAGGGCATTATACCCTTGCGCAAACTTCTCAAGCTCCTCGAGGGCCTGTTTATCCTTCTTCGGGATAAGCTTTTCATATTTTTCCTTCACGGAGGGCAGCAGATTGCACATTTTGCTTGATGACCTCCCGGCTTGCAGGATATAAGTAACAGAGCCGAATTGATCTGTCTCGAAATCCATCGAGAGGCTGTCGAGCAATTCGGTCGAGAAACGCTGCACGAGTTCGTTTTCTATTAGCGAATCGTAAAGCCCACGGTAACTGAGGCGGAATACATATGAAGTATCCGTCTCATCCAGAACGTCGATTATAGCAGTGCCGCCGGATTTGTGCTGGACGGTCTCTACGCTGTCCCGGACCTGCTTCACCACCGCCTCGGTCTTATAAACCGCACGGTCCCCTTTCGCCCAATAGGCGACGATTGCCACCGTGGAATCACCCTGCCATTGAGCAAAAGAGGGTAAGGAAAAGAAAAAAGCCGCCAGAGCGGCTGTAATGCTTTTCATCATAGACTTATCTCATCTCCGGACACCACGTACGGAATCTCAGAATTCACGGATGAATGGTTTTCGACAGAGAGGATTTCGTACACGACATAGCGTTGCATGCCTCTCCAGGGCAGGATTCCGTTATATTCCTTGTAGCGGAGTTCCACCATTTTGCCGCTGCAGCGCATAAGGGAATCGGCCACGGCCTTGTCCACCACGGAGAAATTGAATTCGTTGGACTGTATGCCCGTGCCTTTCTTCGCACCGCGGAATCCGGTCTGGATAAGGCGGCCTTCGTAGGTCTTCCACACCCATCCCTTATACACTATCTGGTTGAGCTCCCCGGCCTTCACGCCCTCGCCGAGGACGAAATAAAACTTGAAAAACGCAAAGCCTGCCCCAGCCAGAAGCAGGATAACTATTACCCAGGCAAAAATCTTGGACTTCATAATCAATAAGTGTTTGAGTTCACAAATATAATAAATATTTGTTTTAAATTTGCGATTTGTTATGTCAAGTCACAAGGTTCTGCTGTTCATCCTTGCCGTCTATCTGCTTTTAGCCGGCATATGCATGGTCTTTCCCGAAGACGGCCTGCATGCAGGAAGCGTGTCGCTGCGTTTCCCCACCATCCCGGAAATGGCGGAATCCTTCGTACCTGGAGAGCCTGAGCCGGAGGGGCCAAGCCCCGAAGAACTGATACGCCAGAGACTGGAAGCCCTGCGGCAATCCGAGCACGATAGGCTCGACACTTTCATGCGCACGAGCCCGTCGAGGATTTGCTTTCCCAACGACGACGCCACCCTGTTCGACCCTTTTTTCAGAGCAATGGAATCTGCAGGCAAAGAGCATGTGCGCATACTCCATTACGGAGATTCACAGCTTGAAGAAGACCGCATCACATCCACGATACGCGCCGGTCTCCAGGAAAAGTTCGGCGGCGGAGGTCCCGGACTGCTCCCCTTCGGACGCCCTTATTATACGCTCTGCGTGTCCCAGTCATCAACGGCCAGCCTGCGCCGCAGCATAGTGTTCGGCGAGGGCGGCAAACGCAGCGACGGGCGCTACGGGGTTATGGGCCAGTGCGCCCGGATCGACACCAGCGTCTACACGACAGTGTCTGCCGTAAAGAGCAACCTCTCGCCGAGCCGCCGCTTCCGAAGGCTCACGCTGCTCGCCGGCAACGTGGGCGGATCGCTAAATGTCAAATGCGGCAGCAGGCAGGTGAAACTCGGTCCTGTCGCCGACGCGTCCGGGGTTGGCCGTATTGTAATCGACCTGCCCGACAGCAGCACCAGCGTGCGTTTTTCCACCTGGGGCAGCGCCGACATCTACGGGATGCAGCTGGACGACACCCTCGGGGTCAGCGTGGACAACATCCCCATGCGCGGTTGCTCCGGCACCGTTTTCACACGCATCAGCTCTGCCCAGCTCAGGGATTACGCCGAGCACGACAACGTGCGCATGGTCATACTCCAGTTCGGAGGCAACTCCATGCCCTACCGCAAGAGCGGCAAGGCGATTTCCGAATACAAGGCCAGCATCGAGAAGCAGATTCGGCACATCCGTTCGGTCATGCCGGATGCCGCCATACTGTTCATCGGCCCGTCCGACATGTCCACGAGCGTGAACGGCAGGATGCAGACCTATCCCCATCTGCCTATGATGGTGGATTCCCTGAAAGCCGCCGCGCTCAATTCCGGAGCGGCCTACTGGGACCTCTACCAGGCCATGGGAGGCAAGGACTCCATGGTCAAGTGGGTGAAGGCGCGCCCGCAGCTGGCCGGCACTGACTATGTCCACTTCACCCCCAGGGGCGCCGAAGCGATGGGCAAGATGTTCTTCGAGTCGCTGATGCTCTACTACGACTATTACAGGCTGCGCCGCTACGGCAGCATCGAACGGCAATGAAGCGGGTCATTGCCACAGTTTTCTTCGTCCTGCTTTGCCTGTGCTCTTCCGCGCAGGATATACCCTCCTTCGTGAAGGCAGACAGCGCCGCCCTGCGCTTCCCCGGCTCGCGCGAACGCTTCGGCCGCTTCGCCTCCCGGCTGAAGCGACTGAAGGCGTGCCCGGACAGCTGCGTGACCATCTGGCATGTCGGCGGTTCGCACGTACAGGCAGGGTGGTTTCCTTCCCGCGTGCGCCACAATTTCGACTCCCTCGGCCACTACCCTGCCGGAGACCGAGGATACATATTCCCCTATCCTCTGGCAAAAACCAACTGGGACCATTCATTCAGCGCCAGCCGCGAGGGGGAATGGGAAGGCAGCCGCAGTTCGAATCCCAACCGCAAGCTTCCGGTGAAGCCCGACTACGGCATCACCGGAATAGCCGCATACACTGCCGACACCACGGCCGCCTTCGGCATCGGCACGCCATATTTCTTCACTCGCCTGCGCATACTCGGCAGCGGCTCCACGGATGAGGTTGTGCCTTATGTCGTGGCCGGCTCCGACACTCTTAAATGCCTGCCCGATACGCTGTTGCGCGGATTCGTGGCCGACTTCCCCCGGCCCGTGGATTCCGTCCGGGTGGAACTCCGGCTGAAAGAAGGCTCATTTTTCACCGTCACCGGGCTGCTCCCTGAGAGCGGCGAAGGCGGCGGCCTGCGTTACGTCTCGACGGGTGTAAACGGAGCACGCACCACGACCTGGACCGGGCGTTGCCCCGAGTTTTCAAGGGAGCTATCGCTGGTCAAGCCCGACCTCGTGGTCTGGGGCCTCGGAATAAACGATTCCGCCTGCCCTCCGAAGGATTTCGACCCGGAACGTTTCAAACGCAACTACCGCCGACTGCTCGACCAGGTGCTCAGCCTGCGGCCGGACTGCGCCTTCGTGTTCGTGACCAACAACGATTCATGGAGATACGCCCGCCGCCGCATGGTGCATAACGACAACGGCCCGGCTGTGCAGCGTGCGATGTATGAGCTTGCAGAAGAGTACGACGGCGCAGTCTGGGACCTGTTTTCCCTGATGGGCGGCTTCGGCAGCGCGGATCAATGGCTAAATGCGGAACTGATGAAGCCGGACCGGCTCCATTTCACCCGCGAGGGCTACGAATTGCTCGGGGACCTGCTGTATGCGGCCCTGATTAAAGAATGCGGGGAATAGCGCCATGGAGAAGTTGTTTGCATTCGATCCCTCTTCGCCCCTGATTTTCACCCAGTTCTATTTCTGGGCCTTCTTCGGGCTGGTCTATGCAGTATTCTCCCTTGTGAAGAGCAGGCGCCTGATGCGCAATGCCTTCCTCTTTTTCGCCAGCCTGTTTTTCTATTACAAGACAAGCGGGCTCTCGATACTCATCCTGCTGTTCGTCATCTGCTCTGATTTCTTTATCGCAAAGCGGATGGCCCGGGCCCGGGAAGGCGGAGCAGGGCGTAAGGCCTGGCTGGCGCTGAGCGTGTGCATCGACCTCGGGCTGCTGTGTTACTTCAAGTATGCATACTTCTTCACGGACGTGGTCAACTCGCTCACCGGCCTGGAGTTGAAGGTTGTGGACGTGTTTGCCCAGCTCGGCAACATGATTGCCGGCTCTGAGCGCTTCGACGTGGACAAGATAGTGCTGCCCGTGGGCATTTCCTTCTTCATCTTCCAGATTATCAGTTACAGCGTGGACGTGTACAGGAAGGACGTGCAGCCGGTGCGCAACATCCTGGATTTCGGATTCTACGTGAGCTTTTTCCCGCAGCTGGTGGCCGGGCCCATCGTGCGCGCATCGGAGTTCATCCCTCAGCTCTACAAGAAGTTCTCGCTTAGCCGCAGGCAGTTCGGAATCGCAGTTTTCTGGATACTCAACGGACTCGGGAAGAAGATCATCCTGAGCGACTACATTGCCGTCAACTTCATCGACCGCGTGTTCGACAATCCCCTGCTGTTCACCGGGTTCGAGAATTTCGCGGCGCTGTTCGCCTACTCGCTGCAGGTTTATGCAGACTTTTCCGGCTACACCGACATAGCGATTGGCGTGGCCATGCTGATGGGCTTCTACCTTCCGGTGAACTTCAATTCTCCCTACAAGGCCCCCAATCCGCAGGATTTCTGGCGCAGGTGGCACATGTCACTCAGCCGCTGGCTTAAATCATATCTCTATATCCCGCTCGGAGGAAACCGCAGGGCCTCTTTCGGCACTTACTTCTGGATAATACTGTTTGCACTGATTGCCCTCATCCTGTCCGGCAGCTGGGTGGTGTCGGTGATTCTGGTGGTGTCCGGCGCCGCCATGCTGCTGCTGGCGCATTTTCGGGAGGGCAGCCGCAAGAAGCTCTTCTCCAACATCAACCGCTTCATCACCATGCTCTTCGGGGGCATGTGGCACGGAGCCAGCTGGAACTTCATCATCTGGGGTGGCCTGAACGGCATAGGAATGATAGTTTACATACTCTGGAAGGATATGAAATGGGGCGTGCGGCTCTTCCTCACGGGCGCGCTCGCCATCGGGCTTGCCGCGCTCTGCCGCTTCCACCCCGAGCCGGTGTGGCGCATCCTCTCCGTGTGGAGCGCCGTCATATGCCTTGGCACCCTGGTGCGTTTCATCTACCACCTGTTCCGCCCCGACGCCGCCGGAGCCCCGTCGTCCGGAATGGACAGCGTGCGCAAGCCCCTTCGGGGACGCGACGCCCGGACGGCGTGGCTTGGCACCATATGGGCTGTGGCACAGACTTTTACGTTCATCACCTTCACACGCCTCTTCTTCCGCAGCGGCTCCAACCTGGATCCCGCCACAGCCAATCAGGTGGCCTGGGAGACTGCGCGCAACATGGTGGCCCAGATCGGCTCGCAGTGGGATCTGTCCCTCATTCCAGACATCTGCGCAGGCTACTGGAAGGTCTTCGCGCTGGTTCTCGCCGGAATGGTCATCCATCTCCTGCCGGCCCGTTTCAAGCGCCGCTACCGCCTGGGCTTCGCTTCCCTGCCCCTTCCGCTGATGGCAGTTGCCGCAGCCGCGATAGTGTTTATTCTATATCAGTTCGTGACCGCTGATACCCAGCCGTTTATATATTTCCAATTCTGACGATATGAAAAATTCATTGTTGACAGCATTCCTCGTCCTGCTCTGCTCCTGCAGCGGTCCGGACTTGTATGAGCGCCTGAACAGCCAGGCCTCCGAAGAGTACCTTCAGCCGATTCGTCCCGCATCCGAAGGGCGCAACCCCTGCTGGAACAAGTTTGCGAAAAAGTTTATGTACGCCCCGGCGTTCGACGTCCCGGCTCCCTCAGACGCTCTTTCCTACCGTTTCACCATCAGCTGCGGCGAAGAGAGCTGGAGTTTCGAGACCAAGGACCCCCATGCCAGCCTGGCCCCGATCTGGAACAGCATCCCCCCGGCACGTGTCGAGCTCTGCGTCGAAGCCAAGCTGATCTGCGAAGAGATGGACACCATCTTCAAGCGCAGTTTCATCCGGGATTATCCTTTCAGCGGACCTTACACCGGACCGGTGCGCGACTACCGCGAAGCCGCAATCAAGGGGGCACTCTACATACACCTTATGCCCGAAGTCCAGAACTGGATCGGCAGCGACGTGCCCGATATGGCCTATCCCCACAACACCTATCCCTGCAAGATCATCGGAGCCACGATACGCAACGAGTGCTTCATTGCACGCGAACTCCCTGAGAGGCGCGAGAACGCCCTGCAGGTGGCCCGCAGCGCCGCGGCGTTCCTGATTTCGATGAGCCGTCCCGAAGGCGATCCCCTGGCGTTCTTCCCTCCCACCTACTACCTCGACAAGGAGGCCTCCAAGCGCGAGTGGAACCAGGGCAAGACAATGACTCTCGAAGCCGCGTCCGCCGGACAGGCGTTCCTGGACCTCTATGACGTGACCGGCGACAAGAGTTATTTCGACCGCGCCGTGGGCATAGGCCGCACCTACGTCAAACTTCAGCGAGAAGACGGTTCCCTGCCCATCAAGGTGGATTTCGCTACCGGCGAGCCGGTCAACGAGGTCTGCGCTATGCTCCACCCGCTGCTGCGCTATTTCGCCCGACTTGAGTCCTACGGTCTGCAGGAATTCGCTCCCGCCCGCGAGAAGGGAGAGCGCTGGATGGACGAAGTGGCCGTGGAGCGCTTCGACATGACCGGGCAGTTCGAGGATGTGAACGTGCAAGGCCTTGAACCCTATCAGAACCTGACCAACTGCACTGCAGCTCCTTACGCATCATATCTGCTGCACAAGAGCGTCGTCACCGACCGCGACCGCGCCAACGCCCGCGACCTCGTGCGCCTGAGCGAAGACCAGTTCGTCCACTGGGCCTACCACGATCTGCTCCCCGACGGCTTCCCGAAAAAGAACGCTCCCTGCGTCCACGAACAGTACCACTACGAGATGCCTGTGGACAACAGCGCCTGCAACGTGGCTAACGCCTGGCTGGACATCTACGAAGACAGCGGCGACCTGCTCTGCCTTGCCAAGGCGAAAGCGATGGTGGACAACATCACCATCCAGCAGAATGCCGTCAACGGCAAGATTCCGACCACATGGGAGTGGCGTGAGACCGGCAAGGACCGCAGGCGCACGTTCTGGATCAACTGCTGCTTCAGTTCCGTCAGCCTGCTGATGCGCTTCGCCGGGATGCAGGACGACATCGCAAAACTCAATTAACGATATTATTATGAGACGCACAATCACCACCCTGCTCCTGTGTGCCCTGGCCGTGACGGCTCTCGCCCAGGAAACACCCCGATGGTTACGCAAGAATGCCATCTCCCCGGACGGCAGCAAGATTGCCTTCTGCTACAAGGGCGACATTTTCGTGGTTCCTTCCTGCGGAGGCCGTGCCCTCCAGGTCACTTCCAACTCCGCCTATGATTCGGACCCTGTGTGGACCGCAGACAGCAAACAGCTGTATTTCAGCTCCTTCCGCGAAGGCGGGAAGGACATTTTCCTGACTTCTGCAGAAGGCGGTGCGCCAAGGCGCATTACGGACTACCCCGGTTCCGAGACCCCTAAGGCCGTGCTTCCCGACGGACGCGTGGTCTTCCTCGCAAACCTACAGCCCGACGTCGACTGGGGAGGATTCCCGGGTGAAACCCAGGTGTATGCGGCTGGTTCCGACGGCAAGCGCCCGGAACTGCTCACGTCCGTGACCATGTCCGAAATCAGCATCCGCCCCGACGGAGCCATGCTCTACGAAGACTACAAGGGCTACGAAGACCCTTTCCGCAAGCACCACCGTTCATCCGTGACCCGCGACATCTGGCTCTGCAAAGATGGCAGCTACAAGCAGTTATCCGGCTTCGAAGGTGAAGACCGCCAGCCGGTGTTCGGCCCGGACGGCGACTCCTTCTACTTTATCAGCGAGCGCGGCGGTTCCACCCTTAACATCTACCGCAGCAGCATCAGCGCGCCCGGTGAGTGCAAGCCCCTGACTTCCTACAAAGACAACCCCGTCCGCTACATCTCCGTGGCTTCCGACGGCACGGTCGCATATTCCTACAACGGTGACCTCTACACCATACGGGACGGAGGCACGCCGGCCAAGGTCGATATCACCGTGTGGTGCGACGAGAGCGAAAGAGAGATGACCAAACTCAACCTGAGCAATGCTTCATCAATGGCCTTATCCCCTGACGGAAAGGAGATTGCGGTGGTGATCAGGGGCGACGTATTCGTGACTTCCACCGAATACCCCACCACCCGCCGCATCACCAACACCCCCGGTCAGGAGAGGGGCGTCTGCTTCTCCAAGGACGGGCGTGAACTCTACTACGCCGCCGAACGTGACGGCTGCTGGGGCATCTACCGCAGCGTGCTCGGAAGCAAGAGTGACAAACTCTTCACCTACGCCGTGAATCCCAGGGAGGAACTCTTCTCCGAGCCAGGAGAGACCAGCTTCCAGCCCCTGGTATCCCCGGACGGCAAATGGGTGGCTTATCTACGCGACCGCACAGAACTGGTCGTGAGGCCCGCAAAGGGAGGCAAGGTGCGTTCCCTCCTGAAGGGTGCCAATTATTCCTACTCCGACGGCGACCTGAGCTTCGCCTGGAACCCCGACAGCGAGCATCTGCTCACCACTTACATGGCAAACGGCGGCTGGAACAACGTCGATGTGGCGCTCATCGAGCTGGGCTCCGGGAAAGTCACCGACCTGACCGAGAGCGGCTATTCAGACGAATCATTCCACTGGGCGCTCGGAGGCAAGGCCATGACCTGGGAATCCGACAAGAACGGTTACCGCAGCCACGGCAGCTGGGGCTCCCAGAGCGACATCTACATCATGTTCCTCGACGGAAAGACCATGACCGAGTTCCGCCGCAGCGAAGAGGACGAGAAGATCGACAAGCTCCTCAGCGGCAAGAGCGAAAAGCAGCTCGAGAAGCAGGAAAAGAAGGATTCCATTAAGAAAGAAGAGCCCAAGAAGCTTGATCTTCAACTCGAAGGACGCGAAGACCGCATCATCCGTCTCACCAGTTCCAGCAACTCGTTCGGAGACCACTATCTCTCCAAGGACGGCCGTACGCTCTATTATGTGGCGCCGCTGGAAAGCGGAGCCGGGCTATGCTCCAAAGACCTGCGCAAAGGCGACATTAAGGTCATCGCGCGCGGTGTCGGCGGCAGAATCACCCCTTCCGCAGACGGCAAGGAACTCTTCGTCCTCTCCCGCGGCGGCATCACCCAGGTGTCGGTGCCCTCGGGCAAGGTCAAAAAGATTTCATTCAGCGGCGAGTACGAATTCAAGCCCAAGGCTGAGCGTGAATACATATTCGAGCACGCCTGGAAGCAGGTCAAGGAGAAATTCTACGATCCCGGACTCCACGGAGTGGACTGGGACTACATGCACGCGAACTACTCTGCATTCCTTCCCTACATCGACAACAACTTCGATTTCCAGGAACTGCTCTCCGAAATGCTCGGCGAGCTCAACGGATCCCACACCGGAGCCCGCTATCGTGCCGATGGAGGCGAAGTCCTCGGACGGCTCGGTGTGCTCTACGACTGGTCTTATAAAGGCGACGGCCTTAAGATAGCCGAAGTGCTGCCCGGTGGCGTTCTCAGTCTGGCCGATCCGGAAATCAAGGCCGGCGACCTGCTGACGGCCATCGACGGCACCCGCATCACTGCCGGGATGGACTGGTATCCGCTGCTTGCCGGCAAGTCCGGGAAGAACGTGGTCGTGTCCCTTCGTATCTCCGGCAAGGATAAGGACCTCATCGTCAAGCCTGTCGGCTCGGATGCTACGCTGCTCTACCGCCGCTGGGTGCGCCAGCGCGAAGAGATGGTCGAGAAGCTTTCCGGCGGCCGCGTGGGATATGTCCATGTGCAGGGCATGGACTCCCCTTCATTCCGCGAGGTGTATTCCAAAGCACTCGGGAAATACAGGAACTGCGACGCCCTGATCGTGGACACGCGCCACAACGGAGGCGGCTGGCTGCATGACGACCTGGTCACTTTCCTTGGCGGCAAGGCCTACGTGGACTGGAAGCCCAGGGGACAGTACATCGGCACCGAACCCTACAGCAAGTGGGTCAAGCCTTCCTGTGTACTGGTCTGCGAAGACTGCTACTCGGATGCGTCCGGTTTCCCCTTTGCCTACCGCACCCTGGGAATCGGCAAGCTCATAGGCAAGCCCGTGCCCGGCACGATGACGGCCGTGTGGTGGGAGAACCAGATCAATCCCTCGATTGTCTTCGGCATCCCCCAGGTGGGCGGATGGGTAGAATCCGAACAGCGCTATATGGAGAATCGCCAGCTTGATCCCGACATCGATGTGGACAACAGCCCGGAGGCCCTGCTGCGCGGGGAGGATCCCCAGCTGGCCGCGGCAGTCAGCGAAATGTTACGCCAGATCAACTAAAGAAACCTCACAAAAAAACAGACTCGGAATGAGTCTGTTTTTTTGTGAGAACTATCAGATTTGAACTGATGACCTCTTGCCTGTCAAGCAAGCGCTCTAAACCAACTGAGCTAAGCCCTCAGTATGAAGTGCTCCCTTAGGGGCTCGAACCCTAGACACCCTGATTAAGAGTCAGGTGCTCTACCAACTGAGCTAAGGAAGCAAAATGTCAATTTTGTGACCCGTTCGGGGCTCGAACCCGAGACCCCCACATTAAAAGTGTGATGCTCTACCAACTGAGCTAACGAGTCCTCCTCTGTGTTTGGGACTGCAAAGATATAACCTTTTCCCAAAAATGCAAAATTTTTTATATACTTTTTTTTTATTACATTTGTCTTTCAAGACATATCAACAAAACCATCATAACCTTATGCTAAAGAAACTCACTCTTTCCGCATTCGCATGCTTCTTCGGCCTGACATCCTTCGCACAGGCGAAGATCCAGGATGTAGTCACCAGCGACTACAACCGCCAGAGCATCTCCCTTGTCGTCATTGAGCGTGGAGATTCCTACGACAGCGCCACCGCCAACGCCGTGCGCTCCTTCTCCCCCAGCGAGAAGTACGACATCAACCCGATCTCCACAAAGTCGATAAAGGTGAACAAACTGCGCTCCGAATCCGTCTCATCCGAGGAAACCGGTGCTGCGGTTGCAAAAGTCGGATTCGCCCGCGAGATTCTTGCCTCCATTTTCAACCGCACTTCCGACGGCATGATGGACGACAAGACGGTCCGCTACAGGGGCAATTACGACGCCAAAGACCAGGACGTCATCAACGCCCGTGCCGCCCGCGTGGGCGAGGATGCCCTCGGCGACCTCGGCCAAAGGCTGATTGCAGGCAGCTACATCGTCGCCACTGACTTCTACAAGGTGGAGCGCTCCACAGACAAGAAGGGCAAGGTTTACTGGTCCGTCAACGCCCGCGCCTTCGCCTACAAGATAGGCCTCGGGGAAAACGGGCTTAATGACTTCTATGAGAAATGCTGGATCTACGAAGAAGACGACGCGGCCACCCGCGACGCCAAGATCCGTGCTTTCCAGGCGCTCGACATACCCATGAACCTGGTTGCAACATCCTCCAACAGCGCCACATCTTCTTCCGTGGAATCAGCGGCCTACGACTGTCTCAGCGGGCTTATCACCGGCCTTGAGAACGTGATCCCCGAATGGGAAGTTGCCGTGACCATTATGGCGCGCAAGCCCCTCAGGGCCAAGATCGGCACCAAGGAAGGCCTGAGCAATGGCAACCGCTACCGTGCCTATTCCTACACCGAAGATGACAACGGCAACCTCAAGTCCGTGCCCCGCGGTTTCCTCCGCGCCACCGAGGTCGCCAACAACAGCGGAATGTCGATCGGAGAGACGGAGCCGTCCGAGTTCTACCAGGTATCCGGCCTCGCCAACATCGAGGAAGGGTGGACCATCAAGCAGAGCAACGATCTCGGAATCGGAGTGCTCGCAGGCATCAAGACCGGCTCGATGGGCAAGCTTTCATTTGCCGTCGACGTGGATTATCTAATGACTGTAAATACCGGTGGTTCAATGTCATACGCCATATTCTCCGGATCGTTTGACATCAACCAGGCCAACTACACTCCCATCTTCTTCGGCCTCGGATACGGCTATGCCCTGCACCTCAGCCGTTTCTTCGAACTCATGCCATACGCAATGCTCGGACTGGACCACATCGGCTTCTCCACCACAGACACGAGTAATGACCGTTTTATACGCGAATCCGCCTTCGTGTTAGAGCCTGGCGTGAGGATTGCAATAAATGTGGCATACCCCTTGCAGGTATTCGCCAAGGCATTCGCAGACTGGAACCCCGAATTTATCCAGGGAAGTCTGTATAAGGCCTACAACCAGCACGTCGGCCACAAGAGTGGCTTCGGGTTGCAGGCCGGCCTGAAATGGACATTCTAATTTTTTTGAACGATATGAGAAAAACACTTATGATCGCGCTCACCCTGCTGATGACATTCTCGGCAGTGAGTGCCAGCGCCCAGAACAAGGACCGCAGAAAGTCCTTCCAAAGCTGGGACAACTACGAAATCACCACCGAAAAAGTCGGTGTTGACGGCACCAAGTTCGTCAAGGTGTGGGGCTTCGGCAAAAATGTCGACGCCGCCACCATGGCAGCCAAGGAGAATGCCGTCCACGCCTGCATCTTCAGGGGCCTTCCCGGGAGCGCGACCGCAATGAGCACGCCTCCCATCTGTCCCAATCCCGACACCCTTGTCTCTCACGAGGACTATTTCAAGAATTTCTTCGCCCCCGGCGGCCCCTATCTGGCCTATGTCAGCATGACCACCGACGGTGTCCCTTCAGGCACCGACAGACGAAAGGTCAAGGGCGGCTACAAAGTGGGAATCTATGTCCAGGTGATGTACGACAACCTCAAGCGCAAGCTCGAAGCTGACGGGATCGCACGCAAACTCAGCTCCGGATTCTAGGATATGAAAAAATCACTGATAATCGCAGCATTGCTGCTCGCCTGCCAGGCAATTGGCTGGTCCCAGGCGAAAAAGCCCACCATCATGGTGGTCCCCGCAGACGCCTTCTGCGAGCGCTACGGCTACGTCCAGACTGTCAACGCAATGGGCGAAACCGTGACCTCCCCCGACTACGCAAGGGCAATGAAGGAGAACGCCGACATCCGCACACTGGTGGCGGCCATGGCCGACTTCATGGCCAAGAACGACTTCCCCATCCAGTCTCTTGAACAGGAGCTCAAGCGCCTCCAGACAGAAGACGCAGAGCTAGCAATGATGACCGGCAAGAACTCCGGTGCCGAAGTGGACGAGACTCCGCTCGAAAGGCTCCGCAGGAGCGCGAAAGCCGACATCATCCTCGACCTCGATTACGAAATCCACCGTCTCGGCCCGCAGAAGCAGGTCAGTTTCAACCTCCAGGCCATCGATGCCTATTCTTCCAAGATCATCTCCGGCAACACCGGCGTCAGCTCTGTCGCCAACGTGCCCATGACTTCCCTTCTGGAAGAATGCGTGCTCAGCTTCAAGGACAACTTCCTCAATGGCCTGCAGCACCATTTCGACGACCTCTTCGCCAACGGCCGCGAAATTTCCGTGACCTTGCTCCGCTACAACAACTGCCCCGTCGATTTCGAAGAGGAGTATGAAGTCAACGGAGACGAGTATGAGCTCGCGGAAATCATTGAAGCCTGGATGGCGGACAACACCGTCGAAGGCCGCTTCACGACTGCTGCCAAGTCTGCCAACCGCATGAGGTTCAACCAGGTGCGCATCCCTCTCTACGCCCAGAACATGAACGGCCGCGACGTTGCCATCGATGCCGAGGCATTCGTGAAGCCGCTCGTGCGTATGCTCAAGAAAGCTCCTTACAAACTCACCGTCGGTTCCTCCCCCAGGGGTCTGGGAGATGTCTGGATCACTATCGGCGACAAATAGCGACTGAATATGAAAAAGATTTTAGCCAGCCTTTTACTTGCGTCCGTCTGCATCCTTTCCTTCGCCCAGAACAACGAAGGCAAGATGGACGACAAGGGCCGTATCGCCCTGACGCCCGTTATCCTGGATAACTGCGCCATACCTATGGCCGCGTCCAACGTGGTGCTCAACAAGCTGACCCAGATCGTCACTAAGAACGGTCTTGCCGGCGACAGCTTCGACCCCCGATTCATCATCACGGCCAACATGGTGAAACTTTCCCACGAGACCACAGCCACGGCTCCGCCCATGCAGGCCCTCGTGCTCACTCCCACCCTCTACATCGGCGACGCTGCGACCGGTACCCTCTATGCCTCCTGCGTGCTTGACCCCGTCAAGGGCGCAGGCACCAATGAGACCAAGGCCTACATGCAGGCCGTCAAGATGCTCAGGGCGGACACTCCCGCAGTGAAGCAGTTCATCGAGACGGGCAAGACCCGCATAGTCGAGTGGTACAACACCCAGATCGACTTCCTCATCTCCGAAGCCAACGCACTCGCAGGCCAGGACAAGTATGACGAGGCCATAGCCCTTCTCTTCACCGTACCCACCGTCTGCAAGGATGCATTCGACAAGGCTATGCGCGCAGCAGAGCAGATTTTCCAGCAGAAGATCGACATCGAAGGTGCATATCTCCTCAATATGGCCACCCACACCTGGAACGCAAACCAGAGCTGGAGCGGTGCCAACGAGGCAGCGGGTTATCTCTCGCAGATCCATCCCCTATCTTCCGCCGTGCAGGGCGGTATGGTACTTTCCGAGACCATCAAGGCCCGCGTGAAGGAGCTGGACAACAGGGAGTGGAACTTCGCCATGAAACAGTTTGACGCTTCCGTGAGCCTTGAAAGCCAGAGGATCTCCGCAATGGCGGAAGTCGGCAAGGCCATGGCCAAGCGTCCGGTCAACTACTACAATATGAACAGCTTCGGCTGGTGGTGATAATATGAAAAAGATTCTTTTCACATTGATGGCACTGTTCCTCGCAGCAGGAGCTTTCGCCCAGGAGACCGAGTGCATCAGCAAGGAAATGGACGGCAGCCTCACGCTGCGCGTCTGGGGCACCGGCCGCAACAAGACAGATGCTCTCGAGCAGGCCAAGAAGCAGGCCGTATATGATGTCCTTTTCAAAGGCGTCACCCGCGGCAACACCGACTACAACATGCGTCCCATCATGACGGAAGTCAACGCCCGTCAGCGTTATCAGGACTATTTCGACATTTTCTTCATGGACCGCGGTGAATACCGCAAGTATATCAGCATGGAAGACAAGCGCGCCGGCTCCACCCGCACCCGTCGCAACTATCGCGACGTCACGGTCGGCACCACCGTACGCGTGCTTGTGCCCCAGCTTCGTGCCAGACTCAAAGAAGACGGATTATTATGAAAAAATTAATTGCAATTCTCGGCCTTTCGCTGATGCTCGTTCCCGCATTGGCGCAGAACCACACTGACTATCAACTTCCTGAGAAGCCCCAGCGCGCCGAATACATCGACTTCCCCAGTCTCGACAAGGGATTCTGGTTTGCGGCCCAGCTTGCCCCGGCAGCTGCTTTTGCAGCCAATGGCAGCCGCGCCACATTCGTGCAGGCGGACCTCATTCTCGGCTATCGTTTCGGCGAGTTCTTCAAGATCGGCGCCGGCGTCGCTCCGAGGTTGGTGATTCCCGTCAATTCCAGCACCAGTATTGGATTCCCTCCTGCAAGGCTGGCAGCGATGGAGAGGAGCGGTATCGACCTTCCCATCATCATTGACCTGCGGGGAAACATCATTTCCCAGGAATCCCGCATGTGCGTTCCCTACTGGAACGTAGATGCCGGCTACACCATCGGACAGGGCATTTATGCCTCTCCCACCATCGGTGTCCGTGTGGGCCAGCCGCGCAACAATTTCGTCGCAGGCCTGACCTACATGTTCCAGTACTACGGTGGTGCTGTAGGAGCTCCGGCCCATGCCATCGGCATCCGCATCGGTTTCGAATACTGATTTCAAACAGCTCTATACCAAAAGTCCCGGGCGAAAACCCGGGACTTTTGTTATAGAAATGCCTGACGAACTTTCCGACTAGTATCCAAAGATATCTTCGAGCGATACGGTCTCGACGGGACCGAGGGTCTTGAGGAAGTTCACATCAAGGTCTTTGATATCGCCGAGGATGGCGTAGGTGTAGACGCGTCCCTTGACCCACTGCTCCTGGGTGGCCTTCACATCAGCAAGGGTGAGGTTCGGAAGAGCCTCGAACACGGCCTTGTCGGTGGGTTCTTCGATTCCCATACGGCGGCAGCTGCGATATGCCCTGAGCACGCCGGCGCCTGTGGTGCGCTGGGTGCGGATGCGGCTGTCGATGGCGTCCTTGGCAATTGTGAATGCAGCTTCGGACTCGGGCATGTTGTTGATGATGTCGTCGAACGCCTCTATCGCCTGCCTCATCTTATCGTTCTGGGTAGCGATGAAAGCGGAGAATGCAAAGGTGCCGTCGGCGGAATAAGGGTTGCGCAGGCGGGCGTTGGCGCTGTAGGCCAGGCCGCGGGCCTCACGCATTTCCTGGAACACTATGCTGTTCATTCCGCCGCCGAAGTATTCGTTGTAGAGGGAACGCACGGGCTCGCTTGCAGGATCGTATTTCTCCCCACGGTTGGAATACTGGGTGTAGTATAGCTGCTTGGCGTCATACTGTGCGAGCAGCACCTTGGGGGCAGGAGTCTGCTGCATGGCGGGATAGCGCTCGGGAAGCTGCTGGTAGCTGCCTTCGAAAGGCACGGCAGCCTTCACCTGGGCCTCGCTCATAGGACCGTAGTAAATCACCTCGCATCCGTTGGCGACAACGTCACGGACAAGTTTCAGGAGCTCGTCGGAAGTGATGGCAGCCACGGCTTCATTGCTCAGGCGGGTCTTCTTTATAAATTCAGGGCCATAGGTTGCATAGTTGCTGAGTGCGGAATAACAGCTGCGCTGATTTGTCTTTGCATTGGCGCGGCTCTTGAACTCGTCGGCCTTGAGGTTGGCAAGGATGGAGTCGTTGCCGACTGCGCCATCAATCAGCTCACGCACGATGGACAGGGCTTCCGCCATGTTCTCGCTGAGTCCGGTGAGGCCGACCGTGGTCTGGTTAGCACCGGCCATGAAGTAGAAACTGCAGGCCAGTTCGTACATACGGGCGGCTATTTCCTCGGCGCTCTTGTCTGCGGTTCCGAGATACTGCAGGTAGTCTGATGCAAGGCCGATGGCGGGATTGTCTTCAGTGCCGGTATTGTAGATGAATTCGAGCGTGAAGACGTCGTTGATGTCGTTCTTCTTGTAGAGTACGTCGACACCTTCTGCAAGCTGGAAACGGGACATATCCTTGCTGAAGTCCACGAACACGGGCTCGATGGGCTTCACTGCAGTTTCCTTGATCTCCTTCAGGAAGTCGCTCTGGGCGTTGCGGTTGGTCACGATGGGAGTGATCTTCGGGGCGGCGATTTTCTGCTCACTGGAGTCGACTCCCTGGCGCTTGTAGACTACGGCATAGTTGCCCTCGCCTATGAATTCTTTCGCCCAGGCCACGACATCGTCCTTGGTCACTGACTCATAGCGTTCGATCTCCCTGGCTGCGTCTTTCCAGGAGATGCCGTTGATGAAAGCATCGACGTAGGCCATTGCGCGGTTGCTGTTATTCTCAAGCTGACGCATCTTGGAGAGCTTTATGTTGTTGATGGTGGCGGTGATAAGGGTCTCGTCGAATTCTCCGGCTGCGAGCTTTGCCACTTCGGCAAGAGCGATCTCGCGGAGCTCGTCTAGGGTCTGACCCTGCTTGGGACGGGCCATCATGAGGAACTGGCCGTAGTCGGGTTGCACACTGGCGCCGGCATACATCAAAAGAGCCTTCTGCTGCTGATTCACATCCAAGTCGATCAAGCCGGCCTGACCATTGTAGAGGATGGAACTGGCAATCTCACCGATAGCTGCGTTCTTGAGATCGGACGCGCCGGGGAGCCTCCAGGCAAGGGCGATATTCTCCGCCTCTTTGCCGAATACTTCCTTCACGACGGGGCTTGTGATGGGCTGCTCTTTCTCGAACTGGAGCGCAGGAATCTCAGGGTTGGGTTTCCAGTCGCCGAAATACTTCTCCAGAGCTGCCACCATATCGTCGGGATTGAAATCACCGGACACGCACACTGCAATGTTGTTGGGTACATAGTAGGTGTCGTGGTACTTCTTCACATTGGTGATGGAAGGGTTCTTCAGGTGCTCCTGGCTGCCGAGGGTGGTCTGTTTGCCGTAGGGATGGTTGGGATAAAGAGCCTGGTCGATGGCTTCCCAGACCTTGCGGCTGTCCTGGGTGAGGGACATATTCTTTTCCTCGTAGATGGTCTCGAGTTCAGTGTGGAATCCGCGGATCACCCCGTAGCGGAAACGGTCAGCCTGTATCTTCGCCCAGTTGTCTATCTGGTTGGACGGAATGTCTTCCACATAGACCGTCTGGTCGGCCCCGGTGAAAGCGTTGGTGCCGTCCGCACCGATCATGGACATGAGTTTGTCGTATTCGTTGGGGATGGCGATTTTGGAGGCTTCATAGCTGATGGAGTCGATGCGGTGGTAGATCGCTTCGCGCTCGGCGGGGTCGGTGGTCTTGCGGTAGACCTCGAAGAGGCTCTCGATTTCATCCAGGAGAGGCTTCTCGGCGGCATAGTCCATGGTGCCGAAGTGCTCGGAGCCCTTAAACATGAGGTGCTCGAAATAATGGGCAAGACCGGTAGTCTCGGAAGGATCGTTTTTGCTTCCCACCTTCACGGCGATGTAGGTCTGGATACGGGGTTGCTCCTTGTTGACGGACATAAAAACCTTCATGCCGTTGTCCAGAGTGTAAATCTTGGTCCCGAGGGGATCGTTGGGCACTGTCTCGTACTTGTTGCAGGAGACGGCCATCAGGGAAACCGCCAGGGCGGCAATTAACAGACGTTTCATATACTTACTAACTATAATTTTGCGAAAGATAAACAATATTTTTCAGAAATCATTGGAGCACAGGAATAAAGGGATTTTCAAAAAAAAACATCAAAAATATTTTGCAGGTATCAAAAATATGTATATCTTAGCGGCGAAGTTTTTCATAGTTTAAGTTTAGGTTAAGTAGCGGGGCGCTCGCAGTGATGCAAGCCCCCCGTGAATTTTTTATTGTACTGACTGTATTTAAAAGCTATTTCAATCGGTATTCGCTGATGTTCTGCACACCTGGGATGCCGTAATACGACTCCACGATGTCGCCGAGAAGGAATACCTGCCGTCCGAGCAGCTCGGGATGGTCGACAAGGTTCAGGTCGTCCCTGATATCCCCCTTCGCCAGCTGAACGGACAGGCACAACTGCTTGTCCCTGCAGGTGGATTTCGATGCTAGCACGATATTGGTCCGGGAGGAGAACGGCTTGACGAAGGAGCATTTGCTGGAAGACAGGTCGCCGCCCACGATGTAGCCGTACACCCAGACATCCTGTTCGCCTGTATGTTCCTTTGCTTCCGGTACACTCAGCGCCTTGTCGAGGGCGTCTCCGCCTCCCCCGCCGCCTACGGTGAACTCTTCGTCCAGCCAGTTGCGTGTGGTATCCACCTGGATCTGGACGCCTCCGTTCGCAGCATCCGCCCCAACATTGACACCGAGCGTCAGGACCTGCTGAGGCTCGAGCCTGCGGGTGAAAAGAGTCTTGTCCTGACCGCCTTCGGACATGAGCAGATTCACGGTGCCCGGTTCGAAATAGGCGATGCGCTTTTCGGTGTAGGCATACAACAGCGTTCCTGATGATGCTTTCAGGAGAAGGGAGGAATGAGGAAATGCATCTATGAATTCCGGCGCGATGCGCAGGCGTATGCCCGAGTTCAATTGTACGCACGCGAGCGTGACCACCGTCGTTTTCCCTGCCTTGATTGTGGCGACCTGTGAGTCGCCGTACTGCGGGGCGTCGAACTGCGGCTCCTTGAAATCGGACGAACGGGCAGTGACGGTGTAGGTGCCTTCGTCCAGAGGGAAACTGTCCTTCGACGCTCCGTACGGGCCGTCATAGATGAAATTTCCCTTGGAATCGGCGATGGTGAGAATGAAATCGTTGGTGTCCGGAAATGCGGAACGGGTTGATGGCACCGTGCCTTCGGCAAAACGGACCTGGAGTATCCCCTGTCTTCCGAATGTCTGCATCAGTGAGTCGCAGGAGGCCATCAGGGGCATGGCCGCTAAAAATGACAAGATAACCTTTTTCATAGTATTGAAGTTTGCCGCCAATATAGCACAAATCCCAATACTACCCTTTAAAAATTCGCAAAATCTGACTTAAAAATAATTTTTTCAAAAAAAAAAGCAAACACAAACAGTGCTTGCTTGGGATCGTACCCCCGAGGCGAATCGAACGCCTATCGTCGGAACCGGAATCCGAAATTCTATCCATTAAACTACAGGGGCCGGATTTGCTTTGCAAAAGTAATAAAAAATACTTAATTTTGTGCAGAATGAAGAGAGCATTTGTTTTTCCGGGGCAAGGCTCCCAGTTTCCGGGTATGGGAAAAGAGCTGTACGACAGTTCTCCCAAGGGCCGCGAAATGATGGAGAGAGCCAATGAAATCCTCGGCTTCCGAATAACGGACATAATGTTTGAAGGCTCGGATGAGGATCTGAGAACGACCAGGGTGACCCAACCGGCCATCCTGCTGCATTCGGTCGTACTGGCCGGATGCAGCGGTCTCCCTCTTCCCGATATGGTCGGCGGTCACTCGCTGGGCGAATTCAGCGCCCTCGTGGCCGCCGGTGCTGTGTCTTTTGAGGATGGCCTCCGTCTGGTGGCCGCCCGCGCAAGCGCAATGCAGCGCTGCTGTGAGATGCAGCCCGGCGCCATGGCTGCCGTCATCGGGCTCGACAACGGGACGATCGAGAGAATATGCGGAGAGATCCCCGGCATAGTGGTCCCGGCCAACTACAATTCCGACGGCCAGGTCGTCATATCCGGTGAGGCCGGGGCAGTTGCCGCTGCCTGCGCCGCCCTGAAAGAAGCGGGAGCCAAACGCGCCCTGCCCCTTCCTGTCGGAGGCGCCTTCCACTCCCCCCTCATGGAGCCGGCCCGTGAAGAGCTTGCCGAGGCCATACGCGCCACCGAAATCCTCGCTCCCTCCTGCCCTGTCTACCAGAACGTCTCCGCCAGTCCGGAGACAGATCCAGCCCGCATCCGCGAAAACCTCCTGCTCCAGCTGACTTCCCCGGTCCGCTGGACCCAGAGCGTCAAGGCCATGCTCGCAGACGGAGCGGCCGAATTCACCGAAATAGGCCCCGGCACCGTGCTGCAGGGGCTTGTGCGCCGCATTTCAGCCGGATACGACAGCATCACCATCCAGGGAATCCAATAACAACCTTAATATACCACAACCTTTATGGCACAAAAGAAATTCATCACTTGTGACGGCAACCAGGCGGCCAGCAACATCGCCTACCTTTTCAGCGAGCACGCTGCCATTTATCCGATCACGCCTTCGTCCACGATGGCGGAAAACATTGACGAGTGGGCTGCCCAGGGCAAAAAGAACCTCTGGGGCGAAACCGTCAAGGTCACGGAAATGCAGAGTGAAGCCGGCGCTGCGGGCGCCGTCCACGGATCCCTTCAGGCAGGCGCCCTGACCAGCACTTTCACTGCATCCCAGGGCCTGCTGCTCATGATTCCGAATATGTACAAGATCGCCGGTGAAATGCTCCCGGCCGTCTTCCATGTCTCCGCACGTGCGCTTGCCTCCCACGCCCTCTCCATCTTCGGCGACCACCAGGACGTGATGGCCTGCCGCCAGACCGGCTTTGCGATGCTCGCATCCGGCTCGGTGCAGGAGGCCCAGGACCTCGCGGCAGTGGCACACCTCTCCACGATCAAGTCCAGCATCCCCTTCCTCCACTTCTTCGACGGATTCCGCACTTCCCACGAGATCCAGAAGATCGAGGCCCTCGACGAGGACGCTCTCCGCGGAATGGTCAGCGAGAAGGCTCTCCAGAACTTCCGCGACAGGGCTCTCAACCCAGACGCTCCCGTGACCCGCGGCACAGCCCAGAACGGTGACGTCTATTTCCAGGCCGTCGAATCCCGCAACAGCGTCTATGACGCAGTTCCCGACATCGTGGCCCGCTACATGGGTGAGATCAGCGAGCTGACCGGCCGCACCTACAGGCCTTTCGAATACTACGGCGACGCCAAGGCAGAGAACATCATCGTTGCGATGGGTTCCGTGACCGAGACCATCCGCGAGACCATCGATTATCTCGCAGCCCAGGGCCGCAAGGTAGGTCTCATCTCCGTCCACCTCTATCGTCCTTTCTCCGAGAAGTACTTCCTCAAGGTGCTTCCCAAGACCGTCAGGAAAATTGCCGTCATAGACCGCACCAAAGAGCCCGGCGCTCTCGGCGAGCCCCTCTTCCTCGATGTCAAGGCCCTATTCCAGGGCAAGGAAGGCGCTCCCCTCGTGATCGGCGGACGCTACGGCCTTTCCTCCAAGGACACCACTCCCGCCCAGATACTTGCTATCTACGACAACCTCGACCTCAAGGAGCCCAAGGCAGACTTCACCATCGGCATCGTCGATGACGTCACCTTCAAGAGCCTCCCCGTGAAGGAAGAGATCTCCATCGTGAAGCCCGGCACCACCGAGTGCAAGTTCTACGGTCTCGGCTCTGACGGCACCGTCGGTGCCAACAAGAACACCATCAAGATCATCGGCACGCACACCGACCTCTACAGCCAGGCCTATTTCGACTACGACTCCAAGAAGTCCGGCGGCTACACCTGTTCCCACCTGCGCTTCGGCAAGTCACCCATCAAGGCCCCGTACCTTGTCGGCACTCCCGATTTCGTGGCCTGCCACGTCCCTTCCTACCTTGAGAAGTACGACGTGCTCAAGGGCATCAAGGAAGGCGGCAGCCTCCTGCTCAACTCCCTCTGGGATGAGGAAGAGACCCTGAAGCGCATCCCCGACCACGCAAAGGCCGTCATCGGCAGGAAGCACATCAAGCTCTACATCATCAACGCCACCAAGATAGCCGCCGAGATCGGTCTGGGCGGCCGCACCAACACCATACTCCAGTCCGCATTCTTCCGCATCACCGGCATCATCCCCGCCGACGACGCCGTGAAGTACATGAAGGACGCCGCCCTTAAGAGCTACGGCAAGAAGGGCGAGAACGTGGTGGCCATGAACTATGCAGCCATCGACCGCGGCGGCGAATACACCGAGGTCAAGGTGCCCGCCGAATGGGCTGGCATCAGCGCCAAGTTCGTTAACCCGAACGCCAAGCGTCTTGCTCCCGCCTTCGTGAAGGAGATTGCCGACGTGGTGAATGCCCAGTGCGGCGACACCCTCCCCGTCAGCGCCTTCGTGCCCTGGCAGGACGGCACCATGCCCGCCGGCACCGCCGCTTTCGAGAAGCGCGGAGTCGCTGTCAACGTGCCCGTGTGGGATCCTGAAAAGTGTATCCAGTGCAACACCTGCGCCTTCGTCTGCCCCCATGCCGCGATCCGTCCGTTCCTTCTGACTGAAGAAGAGGCCGCAGCAGTGCCCGCAGGCCTCAAGCTCACCGACGGCAAGGCCAACCTCAAGCAGTACAAGTACGCCCTCAGTGTGTCCGTCGCCGACTGTACCGGTTGCGGCAACTGCGTGGATGTGTGCCTCGCCAAGGAGAAGGCCCTCAAGATGGAGTCCTACCTGGACAACGCAGCCGAGCAGGCCAACTTCGACTATCTCAACGCCAAGGTCGGCTACAAGCAGCCGTTCGATCCCAAGTCCAACATGAAGGCAGCACAGTTCGCCCAGCCTCTCTTCGAGTTCAGCGGCGCCTGCGCAGGATGCGGCGAGACCCCGTACATCAAGAACATCACCCAGCTCTTCGGCGACCATATGATGATTGCCAACGCTACCGGATGCTCCTCCATCTACGGCGCCTCCTTCCCCGCTTCCCCTTACTGCACCAACGACAAGGGCCGCGGCCCCGCATGGCAGAACTCCCTGTTCGAGGACTTCTGCGAATTCGGCCTCGGCATGAGGCTCGGCAGCGAACGTATCCGCGAGACCGTCGCCAGACTCATGAAGAAGGGTCTCGAATGCGAGAAGTGCACTCCCGAGATGAAGGAACTCTACCAGAAGTGGCTGGACAACCGCGGCGACTATGCTGTCACCCGCGAGGTCTCCGACAAGCTCGTCCCTCTGATGGAGAAATGCGGATGCGACACCAGCAAGGCACTGCTTGCCCTCAAGCAGTACATCCCTGCCCGCAGCCAGTGGATCTTCGGCGGTGACGGTGCATCCTACGACCTAGGTTACGGCGGTCTGGACCACGTCCTCGCCAGCGGTGAGAACGTCAACATCCTGGTGCTCGACACCGAGGTCTATTCCAACACCGGCGGCCAGTCCTCAAAGGCCACCCCGGCCGGCGCAATCGCCAAATTCGCCGCCTCCGGCAAGAAGATCCGCAAGAAGGATCTCGGAATGATGGCCATGAGCTACGGCTACGTCTATGTGGCTCAGGTGGCAATGGGTGCTAGCCCCGTCCAGTACATGAACGCCATCAAGGAGGCCGAGGCCTATGACGGACCTTCGCTCATCATCGCTTACGCTCCTTGTATCAACCACGGACTCAAGGCCGGTATGGGTCTGAGCCAGAAGGAAGAGAAACTCGCAGTCGAGTGCGGCTACTGGCACCTCTACCGCTACAACCCGACCCTCGAAGAAGCCGGCAAGAACCCGTTCAGCCTCGACTCCAAGGAGCCCGACTGGACCAGGTTCCAGGACTTCCTCAAGGGCGAGGTCCGCTTCGCTTCCCTGAGCAAGCTCTATCCCGAAAGCGCAGGAGAACTCCTCGCCAAGACCGAAGAGTTCGCCAAGATACGCTACAACACCTACAAGAAACTCTCCGAGTAAGAGTTTCCGCATAAATAATTACGGCGCGAATCGAAGGAATCGCGCCGTAATTATATTATATTTGCAGGACTATGGCACAAAAGACCAATGCGGCAAGGCTGCTGGATGCTGCAGGAATCAGTTACTCGCTCGTCGAATACGCTGTCGATGAGGAGCATCTGGAGGCATCGCACGTGGCCGCGCAGTTGGGGGAAGACCTGGACCGCGTCTTCAAGACCCTGGTCCTGAGGGGCGACAAGACGGGGCCCTTTGTCTGTGTCATTCCCGGTTCACTGGAGGTGGACCTGAAAACCGCTGCCCGCATTTCCGGCAACAAGAACTGCGAAATGCTGCACGTCAAGGAGCTCCTGCCCCTGACCGGCTACATCCGCGGCGGCTGCTCGCCCATCGGCATGAAAAAGCCCTTTCCCACATTCATCCACGAAAGCGCCCTGCTCTACGACAGCATCTACATAAGCGCCGGGATAAGGGGCCTGCAGATTTGCATAGCACCCCAGGATCTCATCCAGTTCATCAACGCAGACATTTATCCAATCTGATATGAAAAAGTACATTTTAGCGGCTGCTCTGCTGTTCGCCACCGCATTCAATGCGCTGGCTGACGACATCATCACAAGGATCAACGGCGAGGCCATAAAGGCCAGAGTGCTTGAAATCAACGATAATTCCGTGAGATTCAAACGCATGGACAATCCCAACGGGCCCGACTACATACTCCCTTTGTCAGAAATCAAGTCCATCCAATATGATAACGGAATCGTAGAAAACTACAGCGAGGCTCTTCCTGAGCAGGAGCGCCACACCGCCGAATCCTATGATGTACGCTACAAGGATATATCCTCCAGCTACAACCCGAGGGAATACAGGGAAAAGTTTGACGACCCGTTCACTCCGGCCATATCCGGAATAGCATCGTTCCTGATCCCGGGCCTCGGGCAGTGCATCGACAATGAATGGGGACGCGGCCTGGGGATCTTCACCGCCAACATCGGCTTTTCCCTCCTGGAGCTCACGGAAGCGTCGCTGATGTTCTACGCTGCTGCGGACGGATCTTCCTACTACAGGGATAACGGCCTGACATCCAGGCGGTCAAATGCACTGATGGGAGCATCATTCTGCGCGGCACTCATCACGGGTGCCGCCCACCTCGCCTTCAATATCTGGAACATCTGCGATGCTGTCAACATAGCAAAGGTCAAGAACATGTACTATCAGGACATCCACCTAACGCCGCAGGTGGCATTCGCTCCATCCGCCGCCAGCGGTCTCCAGCCCACCGCCGGGCTGAGCCTGACAGTCCGGTTCTGAGCTATCTCAGATCCTCGACCGGGAAGGAGAAATAGGTGTCGGGGAAAGGCTCGCCGACAAGGGTAAAGTGCCACCACTCGCTGTCCAGGGGCTTGAAGCCGTGACTCAACATAACCTCCCGGAGCAGCATACGGTTGGCGAACTGTTCGGCAGTGATGCCTTCTGCGCCGGTATACTCCCCCGTCTGGGGATTTCCGCCGTAATCAGGATGGCTCTCGATGCCGAACCAGTCGAAGCCGGACCCCATGTCGACATCCTTTCCGCTGAGCATATCGAACAGCGTCAGGTCCACGGTAGAGCCCCTCGTGTGGCCGGATTTTTCCATAATATACTCCTGCTCGAAAAGGACGCTCTTGTCAACGTCGGGATAGAAACAGCGCTTAAGCAGGGTGTCCTGCAGGTCTGCCGCCCAGCGGACGAAATGATCCACGGCGCACTGCGGCCTGTAGGCGTCATATATCTTCAGGCGATAGCCCTTCCCAAGCATCTCGTCGCTTACCACCTTCAGGCTGTCCGCGGCCTGGCGAGTCAGAATGGCCGTCGGCTGATTGTAGCCGTCGATCCTTGTGCCCACGAAATTGAAGCTGCTGTAGTAGCGTATCTCCAGGATGCAATCGGGAATCACGTCGGGGATGTTCACGAAAGCGCTGCTGTCGGCAGCAGGGTCGGTTTTGCACCCGACAAGGGCGCACAGCATCAGGAAAAGAGGATATAACTTTTTCATATTCACAAATTTGCAAGCCAGTTCAAAATCAACGCAGCCCGCCTCTGGAGCACGTCATAATCGAGCGTAGAGGCAGTATCTTCCGCCTTGTTGGTGTTCATCGTGATGCCGGAAGTGAACATCACGGCAGGTATTCCCTTCCTAAGGAACGGGGCCTGGTCGGAAATCTTAGTGTAGAAATAATCGGTGAAGCCCTTGCTGCGGTAGTAGTCGTAGTAGAGGCGAAGGGCTGGCCCGGCATTGGCGGCTTCCAATTGCTTCTCGAAGGGTTTGCCTCCGAGGGCGATCAGGAAATCGGGGCGGTACTTGTTGGGAGGCGCGAGCGTACTGCCCACAGTGTCGAGATTGACAACCAGCGACAGCTTGTAGGGCAGGCCGGCAAAAGCTACGGCTCCGGCCATCTTCTCCGAGTAGGCGTCCAGCGCCGCGAAGATGAAATTACCGCCGCCCGCCTTCAACTCCTCAGCAAGATACAGCAGGACCGCCACGCCCGAAGCATTGGCGTCCGCCCCGGGATAGACGGTGCCCTCGATAGTGCCCAGGCCGTCGTAATGCGCGCACACGAGCGTGTATTTATCGGAACGCGGATTACCCTTGCAAACGGCATAGACATTGCGTCCCAGGCCCCTGGAAGTGGGAAAACACTGATAGCGGACATCATAGCCGCACTGCTGCAGGCGCCGGGTCAGGTAGAACGAAGCCTCGGCCCCGCCGCGGGCAGCGTGCCCCCTGCCCTCCAGCAGAGGATCGGCAAGATGCTCGAGGTCTTCCCTGATTCCGGCAAAAGAGGGCAGGGAGACCAGCAGCGAGGATGCAAACGCGGCAAATATTTTGACGACAAGCTTCAATTCGGCACGATAAATGATTATCTTTGCAAATGTAGTGAAAAAGTTTCTCCCTGCAATAGCGCTGCTGCTCGCTTTCGCCCGTCCCGCCCTCGCCCAGTACGACAAGGACGTGTTCAGCATGCGCGGCCGCATCTCGCTGCAGGACGGCAAATACAGCCAGGCCATCGAGCACTTCAACATCCTCGCCCGCCTCGACTCCACCGACTACTGGTGCTTTTTCTACAGGGGCATAGCCAAATACAACCTCGGCGATGTCCGCGGCGCCCAGGCCGACTTCAACCGCTCCGTGCGGCTCAACCCCGTGTTCACCAACGGATACCACTATCGTGCCATCACGGAAAGCCGCACCGGCAATTACGAAAAAGCCTTCGACGACTTCGACAAGGCAATCAGCCTTCGCCCCGGTTTCATAGGGCTCTACTACAGCCGCGGAGTGACCAATTTCCTCGCGCAGCGCTTCCAGGAGGCCGTTTCCGATTTCAACCGCTACATAGCGAAAGAGGCCAAGGACCCATCGGCCTACCTGAACCGCGGCGCCTCCTACCTTTTCCTGGGCGACACCCTCAAGGCTATGGACGACTACAACAAGGCCATCAAACTGGACCGTTTCGAACCTGAGTGCTACGTGCGCCGCGGCCGTCTCTTCGCCGCCCAGGAGCGTTTTCCGGAGGCAGTGCAGGACATGTCCAAGGCCATAGAACTGGACAGCACCAACACCTTCGCCTATTTCAACAGGGCCCTGCTCCACTATGAGCTCCACGACTACAACGCCGCCATGCGCGACCTCGACCGCGTGCTCAAGGACGAGCCCGGCAATGCCCTCACCCTCTACAACAGGTCGCTGCTCTACGCCCAGGTTGGCGACTATATGAGCGCCCTCGAGGACATGGACCACGTGATCAACATCAACCCTCGCAACGTCCTTGCCTATTTCAACCGCGCTGCCATATTCATGGAGATGGGGCGCTACCGCGATGCCCTCTCCGACTACGACCGGGCCATCGAACTGTATCCCGATTTTGCAAAGGCCTACCTGAATCGCTCCTACGTGGAGAACCGCCTCGGGATGATGAAGGAGTCCCGGGCCGACTACAAGACCGCCCAGCGCAAGGTCGGGGAATACCGGGCCAAGAACGCCAGCGGCGAAGCATCTTTCGCCGACACGACTAAGAAATACAACGCCCTGCTTGCCCTGGACGCCGATTTTGCAAAGAAGGACTTCGACAACGAACTCCTCCAGCACCGCGACATCGACATCCGCCTGCGGCCGCTGTTCAAGTTCAAGCTTGCCGCGCAAAGGGAAGCCCGCAACATAGCCCTCAGCGACCGCTATGAGAATCTGCTTCTCGACCGTTTCACCGATTCAGTGCCGGTGCCGGTGGTCGTGTCGAACAGCGACAGCCTGGTCACGCTCAGGCTCGTCCGTTCCCTCTCGTCCGTGCTGGCGGGCGACAACAGCAGCGGCGCCGGGAAAGTGACCCTGTCCCCTTCCGAAACCTTCTTCATCAAGGGAATCTACGACGTGCAGCAGAAGAACTACACCGGAGCCCTCGGCTGGTTCGACAAGGCGGTGTCCGCGGCAGAGAGCGATGCCGAACGGGACCGCTACTCACGGTATTACAAAGCGTTCTACCTTATGAACAGGGGTGTGCTGCGTGCTGAAATGATAGAATTCATCGCCTCCCTGGAGGGCAACGTGCAGACCCTCGCGATGGACGACAAAGGCGCCACAAGGGCACGTGTATCCGACCGCGTGGCCAGGACCTACGACTATTCCGAAGCCATCGAGGACATGCAGGCAGCCACCGAACTGGTGCCCGACATTCCATACCTCTACTACAACCTGGGCAACCTCTATTGCCTGAGCGGCGAGATGGTGGAAGCAATAGACGGCTACACCCAGGCAATCAAGCTCTACCCTTCGATGGGCGACGCCTATTTCAACCGCGGGCTCGTGCTTATCTACGTAAAGGACAAGGAGAAAGGCTGCATCGACCTCTCGCTTGCCGGTTCCCTTGGCATAAAGGATGCCTACGGGGTCATCGAAAAGTACTGCAAGGACGATGAGCAGCGTTAGGTTCAAGTCTTTTTCATCCGGAAGCTGCGGCAACTGCTACTTCCTCGGCCTCTTTCCCGAAGAGGGCCGCCGCTGCGAGGCCGGAATCATCATAGATGCGGGAGTCAGCCCCCGCCGGCTCAAAAAGGAAATGCAGGCTGACGGCCTGTGCTTCGATGACTTCAGCGCCGTGCTGGTGACCCATGACCATATGGACCACATACGGTCCCTGGGCTCATTCTGCAAGCATATCGGCAAACCCGTCTGGGCCACGGAAAACCTCCACCGCGCCCTGTCCCGCCACAGCATGACCCGGGGGCAGGTCTCAGACTTCCGCATGCCGCTGGAGGAAAACCGCTGGAACGACGTGGTGCCCGGACGCATCAGGGCGCGCTACTTCGTGGTGCCGCACGATGCCAGCGAGACGGTCGGCTACGCTATCCTTCTGGACGACTATAAGTTCGTCATAATGACCGACATAGGACGGATGACGGACGAAGCGCTTAACTGGGCGCGCCAGGCGGATACGGTAGTGATAGAAAGCAACTACGACCCTGAAATGCTGCGCATCGGACCCTATCCTCCGGACCTCCAGAAACGCATCCGCAACGGTCACGGCCACCTGTCAAACCCCGAATGCGCCGAAGCAATAAGGGAATTCAACCATGAGGGACTCGCCCACATTTTCCTGTGCCACCTCAGCGAACACAACAACACCCCGGAGCTTGCCTACAAGGAGAGCCTGCCTTTCGCCGGCTCCGCTTCGCTTGCGCCGCTTCCGCGCCAGACCGCTTCCCCGCTGATTATACTGCGTCCCTGAACGGAACGCGAAGGTCGGAAGGAGTAAAATACAGGAAACCGAACTGATAGCTTCCCGGGCCGTCGGCATTGCCGTACAGGCCGAAGAATTCCAGAGCCCCGCGTATCAGGCGGTCCCGGTCGGGATCGTGCTTAAGGCACTCCAAAGGCACCCCGAAAGACACCACCCTATGTGTGTCCGTGCGGTAGCGCACGGCCGCAGGGACCCCTGAACTGCCGTAACGAAGCCAAACTGAACCGCCTGAATCAGCGGCGGTTATGCCATCAGGATCAGGCACAGCGTAGCATTCCGGATTCAGTTCCCGGTAGAAAGGCATATCAGCTATCAGGCCCACGTTGGTGCCGTGCGAGGTCACGAACCGGTAACCCAGAACCTTCCGGACAAACTCCTGCGTGCGGGCAACGGACACACTGTCCTGTTTCACCCCATACACATTTCCCCACACATCGGTTGCAATCCTGGAGCCGGACACTATCACGTTGCCGCCCCTGCGTGTCCATACGCCAAGCGCCGCCTGCAGATTATCCGGGAACACGCTGAAACGGGCGGGATACACTCCACGGCCCGATTTGGTGGACAGCTGGGCCCCGCAGATAAGGTCAAGGGTGCGGTAGGTGGCAGAAAGCGTGGTGTCGGCGCAGAAAGCCTCGGCGGACATGGAACAGAACGGGAAACCGAGCCGCAGCACGGAGGCGCCGTGGACCGAAGGGTAATCGAAAGTGTTTCCCGCCACCAGCTGGCCTGCCCTGTCGGTGAAGGAGCCCCCGAAGCCTGGAGCATCGTCGCTCTCCCATTTCAGCGGACGCGTGAACTCGTAGTTCTCGCCTATATAAGTGATATCCCGCACGTATGGCATGCCATTGTCCAGCCTGGATTCGAAGCCGGCATACTCCGGAGTATCTATCCAGGCGGGCGCTGCAACCCTGTCGAAATTATTGACTATCAGAATTGTGCCTCCCCTCTTCCGGAGCGGCACTCCGACCGACAGCACCTCCGAGGGGAAGCTGCAGCCGCCGTCATTCCAGGCAACGACCTTATAGGAATACAGATGCCCGGGCTCGATCTGCATATAAGCCTCCGGATCGGTCACGCTGACACCGTCGTCGAAAGCCCCGTCATCAATCCTGGTGAATACCGTGTAGCCTTTTGACTTGGCCGTGGGCTCCAGAAGGTCGATAGCCGGCTCCCAGCGCAGGACGGCGGACGTGTCGCTTTCCAGGGTGGCGGAGAAGGCATGCACCGGAAGGGGCTGCACGGTGTAATTCACGCCGTAGCGGGCAGCGAGATACTTCAGCATGCCCTTATATACGGCACGGCTGGCATTGAAGCGGAACGACGGGTCAAGCCCGTACTTCATATCCGCAAAGTTCTGGTGCGAAAGCAGTTCCAGAAGCATCGACGGGAAGTCGGGAGTGCGGGATTCGCTGTAGGAACGGTCCCACAGCTGGCGCCGCTGCCAGGCCGGCTCGAATCCCACGCGCAGGTCTTCAACTATCTGCGTCTGCACGAAATCGGCATAGGTGCGGGAAGTCATGCGCTCGCCCCCGTCGGTGAATTTCTTGGAGTTCTCGCACTTGAGCGTGTAGATGGAGAGCGTGCCCACGATGCTGTCGTTGGGGGTGACTCCGGCGTCGGTGTGGAATGCCAGCGAGCAGTCGAAAGGTATCCCCTTCTTGTCCTTCATCATGTTGGCCCAGGGCCCGCGGGTCGCATAGTCATTGGCGTAGTCCGTTTCCCAGGCCCTCAGGGTGCTGTCCGCACCTGCCCAGGGCATCCAGTAGGATGCGCCTTCGGCGAAGGCCGGCATCCCGGACACGCGTCCGCCCCTGCGTATCTTGCCCATCCCGCCCCCGAAGCGCACGGCATCTGCGGTGACGGTCTCACCGCCGCCGCCCTTGTTGTCCAGTTCCACGTAGCCGTCGGAACCGGGAGCGAACTCGAAGGTGCCCAGGTATATCCAGGTGCCGCCGCCCTTGCGCTGGTCCACCAGGAACTCGGTATCGCCTCCCAGGTGATGCACCTTGTAGCGCGCCGACCTGGTGTTGGTCTTGAGGTAGGAATAGCTCACATAGACCGCATAGGAACCCCTTTCCGGGATGGTCGGGGTCCAGCGGGCGAAGGAAGACGGGGTCACGCTGCAGGAGGCCTTGCGCGCTGTGCCCATGCGGAAAGGATTGTCGGTGATTTCGTACTCCTGCTTGAGGTCGGCAAAGCCGGTGCCGGCATCTTCCCACTGGCCCTTTTCCGTATATTCACCGTGGGTGCGGACGGTCATCGACGGCTCGCGCACGAAGCATGAATCGTTGTCGCAGACCACTTCGCGGCGCTGGACGTCGCGCTCACGCGGAGTCAGCACGCAGGCGCCCGCATTCTCAAGCATTGGGATAAGGTACTGAAGCACATAGCTTTGCGTGTACATATCCTCGACTGTACGATGGAGGGTGGCGCGCTGCCAGCGCCAGAGGTCCTGCTGTTCGTTGTAGTAGAGGCCGTGGCTCTGCCAGACCACTATGTGGCGGCCGCTGAGGCCGCGCGTGATGCGCCTTGCCCCTTCGCGCCGCACGAGCGGAATGCGGGCCGAAGGCTTGATGGCATATCGGAAGGAGGCCGGCTTGCCGTCGCGACCAAGCTTGGGTGTCTCAAGCTCTTCGAGCCTGCAGCCGGCAGTCATATACGAGCCGACGGCATGCCCCTGCAGGCACTTTTCGCCTTCTTTGTTGAATTCCCCGAGGAACCAGAGTATGTCGTCGTTGTGCCAGGGATAGTCGGCCAGGGCGTTGCTGAAATACAGGTCCAGGGACTCTCCCCTCATGTAGACCTTCTCCAGGCTGACTGCCGACTTGACGTGGAACCGGCGGTTGCAGCGGGCGGTCAGGGTGTCGCACACCACCTTGAAATCGGCGGCACGCGGGATACCCTGCGCGTGCAAAGGCGCGAAGGCAAGCAGCAAACTCAACGACAACAACAACTTACGCATTGGCTTTCTTCACTGTGAAAACGAATATCAGGAAAGACACGACAGAACCGATGAACAGTCCGAGGCTGTCGGCCCGGAAATCTTTGGGGTCCATATCCCTGTAGGGCAGGAGCCCCTGCACGTATTCCGTAGCCCAGGCTAACAGGCAGCCCGTTATGAAGAGCAATACCACGATAAGCACCAGCTTGAACAGATGCGGCTTCTTCAGCTCGAACGACAGCAGTGCCAGCACGGGGAAAGGCAGGAACATAAGGAAATGGACTATCTTGTCCGTCGGGATGCCCAGGAAGGAGCCGGGAACTGACGACAGGCTGGAGAACTTCGCGAAGCAGAGCACCGCGACAGCCGCCAGATAAAGCAGGGTCAGAATCCGGAACAAAGTGGTACGCCTCATAATGACTGCATATCGTATAGTTTCTTGTAATAGCCGCCCAGGGCGAGCAGCTCTTCGTGCCGTCCCCGTTCCACGATGCGCCCGGAATCCAGCACCACTATCTCGTCAGCACCCTTTATAGTGCTGAGCCTGTGGGCGATAGCTATCGTGGTGCGGGTGGTCATCAAATGGTCCAGGGCATCCTGCACGCTCCTTTCGGATTCAGTATCGAGCGAAGCCGTGGCCTCATCCAGGATGAGGATGGGAGGATTCTTCAGTATGGCGCGGGCTATGCTCAGGCGCTGGCGCTGGCCGCCGCTGAGCTTGACGCCGCGGTCGCCGATGTTGGTCTGGTAGCCTTCCTCCTTTTCAAGTATGAAATCGGAGGCGTTCGCCACCTTCGCGGCGGCCTCGACGGTCTCCGGGGAGGCGTCATCGACGCCAAAGGCAATGTTGTTGAATATGGTGTCGTTGAAGAGGATGGGCTCCTGGTTGACGTTGCCGATGAGGCCCCTGAGGTCCCTCAGCGAAACGTCACGGACATCGACGCCGTCTATTGTGATCGATCCTGAGGTTGCGTCGTAGAATCTGGGGATGAGTTCCACCAGCGTGGTCTTTCCGGACCCAGAGGCGCCGACTATCGCGACGGTAGTCCCCTTTCGTATCTCGAGGTCGATGTCGTGGAGCACTTCCTTCCCGTCTTCATAGCGGAAACCGACTCCGCGGAATACTATCTTGTCGTTGAAACCATTGAGTGCCACAGGATTGGCCGGCTCGGTGATGGGATTCTCAGCGTTCAGTATGGCGTCGATGCGTTCCATGCTCGCAAGGCCCTTGGGTATGCCGTAGGCGGCCTTGGAAAAGTCCTTTATAGGCTGTATGACGCTGTAGAGCATCACCATGTAGAAGATGAATGTCGGAGCGTCGATGACCGAACGGTCGCCGATGATGAGCGTGCCCCCGAACCAGAGCACTATGGCTATCATCACGGTGCCGAGGAACTCGCTGACCGGATGGGCCAGGACCTGGCGCGTAGCCACCCGGCCGCTCTTGCGCTTCATCGCGCCTGTGACTCCGTCGAAACGCCTCTCCATCTTCTTTTCGGCAAGGAAGGCCTTTATGACACGAAGTCCCCCGAGCGTCTCCTCCACCTGGCTCATAGTGTCGCTCCAGAGGGCCTGGGCTTCAGTGGACTGGCGCTTCAGCTTACGGCCTATAAGGCCCATCAGCCAGAGCATCACTGGAGCGAAAACTATCACGAACACAGTCAGTTGCCAGGATATGGCAACGAGCGCCCCGATATAGAATATGATCAGGATAGGATTCTTGATCAGCATGTCCAGGGAACTCGCCACCGAATTCTCCACCTCCTGCACATCTCCGCTCATACGGGCAATGATGTCTCCTTTGCGCTCCTGGCTGAAATAGCCCAGCGGCAGCGATACTATCTTGCGGTAGAGGTCCATCCGCAAGTCCTTCACTATGCCCGTGCGAATTGGCACCATCACCGCCGAGGCGCCGAAATAACATGCGGTCTTGACGGCGGTGATAACGGAAAGCGCAAGGCAGAGCACGAGCAGCACTTTGCTCGCCCCCCACTGCTGCATCAGTCCCGTCACAAAGTAGTAGAGGTTGTTGACCGCAATGTTGGTAAAATCGCCGCCCGGGGTGTCCCACGGGATGAATTCATACTGCATCTCGCTGATATTGAACAAGATCTTCAATATCGGGATAAGCAGCGAGAAGGAGAAGATATTGAACACCGCCGAGAGGATGTTGAGCACGACGGAGCCGCCCAGCCATCCTTTATACGGCCAGGCATAACGCTTCAGTATCTTCCAGAATTCCTTCATACGCTACAGCACTTTCACGGGGCAGCCGAACCAGTGGACCATTATCAGATAAATGACGCCGCTCACAACGATGACGGCAGGAATAGTCAGTATCCACGCCCACACAATGTTCTTCGCCGTGATCCACTTGACTGTCTTGATGCCGCGGGTGAGGCCCGTGCCGATTATGGAGCCGGTGATAGTGTGGGTCGTGCTCACGGGGATGCCGAGCACTGCGGTGAGTATCAAGGTGATGGCGCCGGAAGCCTCCGCGCAGAAACCCTGGGTCGGGTAGAGTTTGCTCAGACCGTCGCTTAGGGTCTTGATCACGGACCAGCCGCCGGTCACGGTGCCGAGCGCGATAAGGCCGTAGCAGGCGAATTTCAGCCACGTGGGCACGAAGAATCCGGTGTATCCGGCCGCCTGTGCAGCCTGGAAACCGTTTCCGTAGAGCAGCTGCATCACGCCGTTGTCGGGATTGGAAGCGAATGCGGTGGCGAAGAGTATGGCAATCACGCCCATGGTCTTCTGTCCGTCGTTGCCGCCGAAGCCCAGCGAGAATGCGGCGCTCGACAGCAGCTGCATACGCCTGAATCCCTTATCCACCTTCTGCGCCTTCACCCTTCGGAACAGGAACATGAACAGGCAGTTGAGCGTGAATCCCATGACCATGCCGATAAGCGGCGAAATGGCGATGAAGGCCACGATCTTGAAGATGCCGCTCGTCACGAGGTACTGTCCGCCATAGACGAACCAGACCGGACCGATGAGCCCGCCCACCAGCGCGTGCGAGGCAGACACCGGGAGACCGATCTTGGTGCAGGTAAAAATATACAGCACCGAGCCCAGCAGCGCGGCCAGGATCACATACACGTCGATGCAGTTCTGGTCCACGATGCCCTTGCCCATGGTCGCAGCCACCGTGGTGTCGAAAATGAACATTGCCATGAATATCCAGAAAGCGGCCCACGCAACGGCGACCTTTGGAGGCAGGGCCTTGGTCGCAATCACGGAGGCGATGCAGTTGGCGGCATCGTTCATTCCGTTGGTGAAACTGAATATCAGCGCGATAAGGGCTGTTATTAGTACGATCGCAACCATCGGGCTAACTGTTTTTGACCACTATGCTGCGCACCATGCTGGACACTCCCTTGGCCTGGTCGGAGATATCTTCGAGGGCCTGGGCGATGTTCTTCTTCTTCACCAGTTCGATAGCATCCGCCTCCTTCTCGAAAAGGTTCGACATATAGGTCTCGTAGATGTCATCGACGGTATGCTCGATGTCCTTGATGTCGTCGCAGAGCTTGTCCAGTTCCTTCGCATCCTTGCGCATCGTGTCGAACTTCCTTGTGATGTCGAGCAGTATGACTGCCGCCTTGTTGATATACTCGGCAATCTCGATGAGCTTGCGGGACGGATCCTTGGGCTGGTAGATGGCGATCTTCTTGGAAGCGTCCCGGATCATGTCGAGGAAGGTGTCCATCGTCTCTGCCAGGTTGTGGATGTCGTCGCGGTCGAAAGGCGTCACATAGGCGTCGATGAGCACGTCCATGATTTTATCGGTGATGGCATCACCAGCCGTCTCGTGCTCCTTGATACGGTGCGCAAGCATCCTGCGGTTGTCAGGATCCACCTCCTTGGTCTGTTCGAGAAGCAGTTCGGAGGCCTTGACGATGTTCTCCGCCGACTGGATAAACAGCGGGAAGAAACTTTTTTCCTTCACCACGAAGAGTTGGAGAAAATGGTCGAAATTCATAGGTCTTTATCTTTTAAATGTGTATTTCAGTGCAAGTGTGGCGCCGAATCCGTCGCTGATGGCTTCGCCTTTATCGTAATAGACGGACGGGATAAGGCACATGGCCCCTTTCAGTATAGGGATGGATGCAGAAAAGCCTGAGCTGAACTGCCGGAGCGGCTTCTCCAGGCGGGTGCCGGTGCCATAGTCATAGAGGACAGAGTACCAGCAGCCGTAGTTTTCCGAATATGTGAGCACAAGGCGGTAGGGTATCTTCCTGAAAAGACTGCCTGAAATGCCGATGTGGTGGGCCTTCAGAAGGTTGTTCCAGGTGCCCTGGCTGTAGTAGGTCTCGTCGTCCCGGTACCAGCGGGAGAAGAAAAGGGGGCTGCCGATCTGGCGGGCAAACGCGGTCCAGCCGGAACGGTAGTCGTAGTTGTTGCAGTAGTTGTCGGCCCCGCCCACTATGGTGAAATACTGGCCGCTCGGCTCGTCAAAATAGAGGCGAAGGTCCCGCGAATCGATCTCTTCCTGCGTAGCGAGCCTTCGTTCGCAATCGCCGGACTGATTCATAGTGTAGTGGTGCTCATAGACTATGTCGCTGATCCACGCTGACTTATCCTTGAACGACAGGCAGATGGTGTTCACTCCGTCGGGGAAATTGTGGGTCTTCATGCCGGAACGGTCGTCGTAGGGAATGTCGTGCTGAAGGGTAAGGGTCCAGTCGTCGGCCTTCCAGTCGAGGCGCAGGAGTTCGCGGCCGCGGTGGTCGCCAAGGGAATTGATCTGGTCGCCGACCGATGCGTCGGCACCGCCCTGCCTGCCGGTTATCGCTCGCAGGTAGTCAAGGAATGAGTGCGGCTGCACGCGGCCCTCGGGACTCACTCCGGCCCACAGGGTGTAGTTGTCGATTCCGGCGGTGATGGAAAAGCGGCCTATGTTTCCAATGAGGTAGATTGCCGTATCGTGGACTCGGGCGCCCTGCATATAGCGGCGGTCGATTGTCCAGTAATCCCCAAAGCGGCCCGCCAGCTGCAGATGCCCCGCCGTGAAAGGCACGTTCCAGGGCTCCAGAGTGAGTGCGGCACCGGGCATCGTGCGGGCGTTGCCGCTCATCATCACGTTGCCGGAAGTCACCGTAAGGGGCCCCAGGACCGGGTCGGAAGCGAGGAATTGCTGCTCGGGGTGTATCATCCCCAGGTCAAGGCGCAGTTTTTTCCAGCGCAGTCCGGCGTTGAGCTCGTCCAGGAAGGGATTCACGCCCCAGTAGTCGTTACGAAGGCCGAGGGACGCTCCCCAGCGCCATTGCAGTGTCCTGCTTTCGTCGAAGGAGTTGCCGGCACGCAGCAGCGCAAGACCACCGGAAAGCTCCGGCATGGTCCCGAACTGCCCGGCGGTGCTCCAGAACGGCATCTGTGTGGAAGCGTTCGACGAAACTGCTCCGAGGAGCATCAGCGACACTACAAAATCGTTCATTACAGGCGGCCGGGATACTCTTCAAGGGCCTTGCGAAGACAGGTAAGTGCCTTTGCAAGGTCGTCTTTATTAAGCACATAAGCGATACGCACCTCGTGGCGGCCTTCGCCCGGTTCGGTGTAGAAACCGGCCGCCGGAGCCATCATGATGGTAGCGCCCTCATACTGGAAATCGCTGAGGCACCAGATGCAGAACTTCTCGGCGTCATCGACCGGAAGCTTTGCCACGGTGTAGAACGCGCCCATGGGAATCGGGCTGTACACTCCCGGGATCTTGTTGAGTCCGTCGATGAGGAAATTGCGCCTGTCCACGTACTCTTCATACACGGCACGCAGATAGGATTTCTGCACACCTATGCTGGCCTCGGCCACAATCTGTCCAATAAGGGGCGGGCTGAGGCGGGCCTGGCAGAACTTCATCACGGCTTCGTGGACCATCTTGTTCTTTGTGCACAGGCAGCCTATACGTATGCCGCACTCCGAATAGCGCTTGGACACGGAATCGAAGAGCACCACGTTCTCCTCTATGCCCTTCAGGTGGAAAGCGCTGATGTAGGGCATGCCTGTGTAGATGAACTCGCGATAGACCTCATCGCTGAACAGGAAGAGGTTGTGGCGCTTCACGATGTCGCGCAGCTGGTTCATCTCCGCCCTGGTGTAGAGATAGCCGGTGGGGTTGTTGGGGTTGCAGATGAGGATCGCTTTGGTGCGTGGGGTGATCTGCTCCTCGAAAGCTTCCACGGGAGGCAGGCGGAAACCGTCCTCGATGCTGGTCTTGACCGACTTGATCACGGCGCCAACCGATATGGCGAAGGCCATGTAGTTGGCGTAGAACGGGTCGGTGATTATGATCTCGTCGCCGGGCCCGAGGCAGGCCAGGAAAGCGAACAGCACGGCCTCGGAGCCGCCGGTGGTGATGATGATCTCGTCCGGGCTAAGGTATATGCCGTATTCGGCATAATAGCTGACCATCTTGGTGCGGAGCGACAGGTAGCCGTCCGAGGGACTGTATTCCAGGATGCTCCTGTCAATGTCCTTCAGCGCCTGCATTCCGCATTCGGGAGTCTTGATGTCGGGCTGGCCGATGTTGAGATGATACACGTGGATGCCGTTGCGTTTGGCCGCTTCGGCATAGGGTGCGAGTTTCCGTATCGGAGAGCTCGGCATATTGATTGCCCTTTGGCTGAGTTCCATATACTTATCTGAATATATACCGTATTCCAAGGCTGCCGGCGAAGGCTTTGGGGAGCACTTCGCCCGCATCCGCATAAAGTCCGTACACTATGTCAAGCGTGCTCCTCCGGCCTATCTTCAGGGGCACGAAGCCGGAAAATGCCGCGGAGAACTGCTTGAGGCCCTTGTCCAGCGTGTTGGGCTCCCACCATTTCCAGCCGCTGTTCCAGCTCGTGGCGCCTTTGACATAGGGGCGGGGATATGTGCCGTAATCGTCGCTGAACGTGAGCATCAGGCGATAGGGAGCAAAACGGAAAAGCTTGCCGGATAGGCCAAGATGGATGGCCTTGTAGCGGTTGTTGACCACCTTCCTCACTCCTCCGGCCACGTCGGTGAAGAACAGCGGACCGCAGATGCTGCGGCCGAAATGGGTCCATCCGGACTTGTACTCACTGTTGGTGAAATAGTTGTCGCCGCCGAAAATATTGAGCGTCTTGTTCTGGTGCCAGTTGATCTGCTTTCCGTCCGCATCCGTCTCCTTTTCATGCAGGGTGCCGGACTGCCACATGGTGTAGTGGAATTCAAGCAGGGCGTCGCTGATCCAGCGGTCCTTGTCCTTGAAGCTGAAATGCAGGGTGTAGGCGCCGTCCGGGATGTTGTTGAAGCGCATGCCCGATTTGTCGCTGTAGGGCTTTTCCCACTGGAAGGTGATGTCGAACTTGTCTGCCTTCCATCCCATACGCAGCTGCTCGGCGCCGCCCTGGTCGCCTATGACGTTCATCTGGTCGCTCTTCGAGCCGGCAGAAGAAGCCCGGCGCGCCGTGGCCACGCGGAAATAGTTGTCGAAGGTTATGGGCATCTCGCCATACAGAGGGCTTGTGCCACCCCAGAGTGCATAATGGTCCAGGCCGAGCTGGATGAAGAAGTGCTTGCGGGTGTCGTAGGTCAGGTAGCCGCGAAGACGGTGCACCAGGGCTCCATCCACATAGCGGTCGTCTATGGTCCTGTAGTCGCCCCACACTCCGCTGATCAGCAAGTGCTTGCCCGTGAACGGGATAGCCCAGGGCTCCAGCACCAGCTTGTAGCCGGGCATCGTGCGGGCATTGTTGCTCTCCACGATGTGGCCTTCCGTGACTGAAAGCGAGCCCAGCGAGGGGTCGGCCCCGAGGAACTCCCGGTCGCGGTGCTGCATGCCTATGTCCAGGCGCAGCACCTGCCAGCGTATGCCTGCATAAAGCTCGTCCACCATGGGATGCAGCGGCGAGCTCCCGGGGTTCAGGGGATCCACCGGCTGATAGTTGGCCGCCAGCGATGCTCCCGCCTGCCACTGGAAGGTCCGGCCCGTGTCGAAGGGCTTGCGCGCCTCCAGAAGGGCAAGGCCTCCGTTCCGATCCGGCATGACGCCGGCGGTGTTGGAGACCGCCCAGAACGGGAGGGAGCCGCTCGAGGAAAGGGCGCCCAGAAGCATCAGCGAGAAAACGAAATCGTTCATCCTCTATTCCGGTTTGTAGGAATCCTTGAGCGTGGCGGTGCGGTTGAACACGGGCTTTTCCGGAGTGCTGTCGGCATCCTTGATATAATAGCCGGTGCGTTCGAACTGCACGGCAATGCCGGAATTGTCGTCCAGCAGCGCGGGCTCGGCAAATCCCTCTGCCACCAGCAGCGACTCGGGATTCAGGAAGTCCTTATAGTCCTTGTCCTCAGGCACCTGGCTCATGTCGGCCAGGGTGAAGAGGCGGTCGTAGTTGCGGATCTCGAGCTCACGGGCGTGGGCCGCCGACACCCAGTGGATGGTGCCCTTGACGGAGCGCCACTCCCCTGCTCCGGGACGCGTGGAAGGGTCGTAGGTGCACTTGATTTCAGTGATGTTGCCGTCGGCATCCTTGACCACTTCCTCGCACTTGACGATGTAGGTGTACTTGAGGCGCACCTCGCCGCCCGGCTTGAGGCGGAAGAACTTCTTGGGCGCGTCTTCCATGAAGTCGGCACGTTCTATCATCAGGTCGCGGCTGAACGGGACCTTGCGGGTCGCTCCTTCCGGCTCGGCGGGATTCAGCGGACAGTCGAACCACTCCACCTGCCCTTCCGGGTAGTTGGTGACGGTGAGCTTCACGGGATCCTGAACCACCATATAGCGGTTGGAACGGGCGTTGAGATCCTGGCGCACGCACCATTCCAGCAGCTGGATGTCCATGAGCTGGTCGCGCTTGCTGACGCCTATCTTCTCGCAGAAGAGCTTGAGGCCCTCGGGGGTGTAGCCGCGCCTGCGCACGCCGCAGAGCGTGGGCATCCTGGGGTCGTCCCAGCCGGCCACCAGGCCTTTCTGCACGAGCTCCAGGAGCTTGCGCTTGCTCATCAAGGTGTAGGTGAGATTGAGGCGGGCGAACTCATACTGATGCGAAGGATAGATGCCAAGGGTCTCGATGAACCAGTCGTAGAGCGGGCGGTGGACGTCGAACTCGAGCGTGCATATCGAATGGGTGATGTGCTCGATGGAGTCGCACTGGCCGTGGGTGAAGTCGTACATCGGATAGATGCACCACTTGTCGCCGGTACGGTGGTGGTGGGCATGCTTGATGCGGTAGAGTATGGGGTCGCGGAAGAACATGTTGGGGTGGGTCATGTCTATTTTGGCCCTGAGCACCTTCTCGCCGTCGGCATACTTTCCGTCGCGCATTTCGCGGAAGAGGCGCAGGTTCTCCTCGACGCTGCGGTCGCGCCAGGGGCTGGGAGTACCGGGGGTCTCCACGGTGCCGCGACCCTTGGAAATCTCTTCCTGGTTCTGGTCGTCGACGTAGGCAAGGCCCCTTTCTATCAGCTGCTCCGCCCATTCATAGAGCTGGTCGAAGTAGTCGGAAGCATAGAGTTCCTTGTCCCACTGGAAACCGAGCCACTTGATGTCTTCCTTTATGGAGTCCACGTACTCGGTGTCTTCCTTGGTCGGATTCGTGTCATCATAACGGAGGTTGGTCTTGCCGCCGTATTTCTGGGCAAGTCCGAAATTGATGCAGAGGCTCTTGGCGTGGCCCAGATGCAGATAACCGTTGGGCTCCGGAGGGAAACGCGTGAGTATGCTGTCCACCTTGCCGGTCTTGAGGTCATTCTCGATGATTTCCTCGAGAAAATTGAGTTTGCGTTCTTCTTCCATATTACTTTACGACCTTATAATCAATAACTTCCGCCTCATACCCAAGCTTGTTTATCGCCTTCTTGAGCTTGACGGTGTCAGTCCTGGCGGGGTTGAAGACCACGGTGATGGTCTTGGCAGGCACATCGACCTTGAGGTCCTTGACGCCTTTCTCGAAGCCAACGTTCTCCTTCACTTTCATTGCGCATTTGTCGCAATGGATAGTGCTTGCGAATACCACTTGCACGAGAGCAAGCAAAACTAAAAACTGTCTCATATACTTTTATTCTGTTTTCCAAAGAGTCACCCTGATTCCGGCATAGATGCGCCTGCCCATCAGCGGGCCCCAGATGCAGCTGGCGTCAAATCCGGGCGCCCAGGGGGATGAGGCGCCGATAATGGGATCGGGCTGGGTAAAGCCCGTGAGGTTTTCGCCGCCCACGTAGAAGTCGAAGCCCTTGAAGCGCTTCGTGACCTGGGCGTAGAGCAGAGGATATCCCTGGCTGTACTTGCCGTCCGCCATAAAGTCCCAGAGCCGCACAGGGCCGTTGTAGGAGGCCGTGAAATCGAAGATCCACTTGTTGAGAGGCGTTGCATACTGGAGGTTCAGCACGCCCTTGAAGCGGCTTGTCATCGGCTTTATGTCGTCCGACTGGTGAAGAAGAGTCTGCCTCGGGTCTGTATAGCGGCCGGTGAGGGTGACCGTAAAGCCCCGGAATGGCTCCGAGGAGAAGTCGATCTGGAAACTGTCCGTGCGGGAATAGCCTTCAGGCACATCATTCAGGGGGTAGATAAAAATGTCGGACGCGGTGTAATCCACCAGCATCTGGTCCACGAAGCGGGTGCCGAAGTAATCCAGGCTGATGTAGGTCTTCTGCGACTTGTCGAAAGGCAGGTACCATGTGACGTTGCCGCCGAAGGTCCATGCATCCTCGAGCGGGTGCTCCAGGAGATTGCCGTTTATGACCTTGCCGGTGGAAAGGATGCCGATGTTGTCGATAAGCGGAGTGCTGCAGCGCAGTCCCCTGCCGCCGTTGGCCCTGATAACCAGCTGATCCACAGGAGTCCAGCGGAGCGTCAGACGGGGAGAAACCCGCACGCCGGCACCGAGGAACCAGTCGGCCCGCGTGCTCACGATTGCGGAGAACTTGTCGGCGGCGTGGAAAGTGTATTCCGCGAAGGCCCCGAGGTCGTTGAGAAGGGTGTTGCCGTTGAACTTTGCAGACCTTCCGATGTTGGGCCTCCAGTTGAGGGACTCCTTGTAGGCATCCAGCATGTTGCTGAGTCCGAAGGTGAAGTGGTGCGCCTCCAGATGCTGGTCCTGATACAGCAGGTTCACGAATGCGGAGTGCTGACCGGCCACGTAGGGATTGCGTCCGAAGCTGGAATCAAGGTCGCTGTAGTTGTAGTCCACCACCACGGCGCAGTTCCTGCTGTTGTCTTCATTCAGGGGCACGCCCACCTTCACGTATGCGTCGATGTTCTTGTTCCGGATGTCGGTGGCCCAGGGATTGGCGTCGGTAAACAGCTGTCCGCCTTTCTTCGTGTCGTAGATGCCCCGCAGGCCGAAACGCACCTGCAGGCCGCTGGGATCGTAGTAGAGCCAGCGGTTCGAAAGGGAGTAGGAGCCGCCCAGGGGGTCGTCGGCAAAAGAGTCGGCATTGTGGTCCATAGCCCTGAAATTGCGGTCCGCATGGGCAAGGATCACGGTGCTCCACTTGCCGTAGTCGTCAAGCTGCAGGGAGCTCGCCACGTTGATGTCGGCCTTGGTGTCGTTCATAAGGGACGCCTGCACGTAGAGGGGAATCTCGTCCGTGGGCTTGCGGTGCTCCATATTGATCTGGCCGGTCATGGACTCCACGCCGTTGATGACGGAAGTCACGCCCTTGGCTATCTGTATGCTTTCCAGCCACTGCGACGGCACCCAGTTGAGCCCCCAGGGGGCGGACAAGCCACGCATCACGGGGCGGTTCTCGTCCAGCATCTGCACGTAGATGCCGCTCTGCCCGAGCAGGCGGATCTGGCGGGCGCCGGTCACGGCGTCGCTGTAGCCCACGGTCACGCTGGCGGAGTTCTCAAAACTCTCGGCCAGGTTGCAGCAGGCCATCTTGCAGAGGCCGGCGGCGGTGATGACTTCAGTGCGTATGTCCTTGCCTTTCGAAAGGAAGTTGCCGTTGCCGCGGGCAGTGAACACCGACGCGTCCAGCGTGTCCTTCCTTTCTCCGTATATGCCGGTCGTATCAGGCATCTGCGCGTTTGCTTTCATAGAGAAAAGCAAAGCGGCAACCAGGCACGGCTTAAAGATTCTCGATATCATAGTATGTTAAGGGATTGCTCCCTGATTTTTTCCAGTTCATCTTTCATCCGCACCACGGCTTTCTGGATGCCGGCATGATTGGCCTTCGAGCCGGTGGTGTTGATTTCGCGCCCCATTTCCTGGATGATGAATCCAAGTTTCTTGCCAGGATACTGCTCGCCGTCTATCGTGTCCATAAAGTACTTGCAGTGCTGGCGCAGGCGCACCTTTTCTTCGTTGATGTCCAGCTTCTCCAGGTAGAAAACCATCTCCTGTTCGAAGCGCTCGGCATCACATTTGACTTTCAGTTCTTCAAGCGATTTAGTGAGTTTGGAACGCACCGCTTCGATACGTTCCGATTCATAAGCTTCAACCTCGTTTTCAAGTTCAAGGATAGTGCCGACGCGGGAAGTGACGTCCCGGTAGAGGGCCTCCCCCTCGCGGGACCTGTAGTCGCAAATGGCATCCAGGGCCCTGTCGATCGCCGCTTCCACCAGAGGCCAGTTGGCGTCGTCTATGACTGGATGCCTGTCGGCGCTGACTACGTCCGGAAGGCGCAGAAGCGTGGAGATGATGTAGTTCGCATCCTCTTCCCGGGGATCAGGCGCCCCGATCTCGGAAGCCAGGGCGCCTATCTGCCGGTAGTAGTCCAGTGCGAGTTCCCGGTTGATGGCAGCAGCGGAGAGGGAAACGTTGGGCTCCCAGCTGAGGAACATATCTATGGTCCCCCGCTGCAGCCTGTCGGCTATCTTCTTGCGAAGCGGCATTTCCTTGTCTTTGGGCAGAAGGGATGTCTTTATGCCGATATCGGCATTCTTTCCGTTGACTGAACGGAATTCGACCGTCAGTTTTCCGCCTTCGAGCAAGGCCTCTGCCTTGCCATAACCGGTCATCGACTGTATCATGCTCAATAGATTTTGATCATACCCATGTCCAGGCCCCAGCACCCGTCGGTGATGATGGGCACCTGCTTGCCGTCCAGGTCTTTAATGTAGATGAAATCATCGACGAAAGTGTGGGAGTGTCCGGAGACCACAAGGTCGACGCCGCGGCTCTTGGCTATGAGCGTCTGGTCGTCGGGGGTGCCCTCGGGCTCGCCCACATAGCCGAAATGCGAAAGGAGTATGACCATGTCGCACTTCTCCTCTTCCCTGAGGAACTTGGCCCATTTGTTGGTCACTTCAGCGGCATCGAACTGGGGAATGCGGGAGGAGGTCACCTTGGCGACGCAGGTCGAAATGTCCGCCTCGAGGCCGATGATGCCTATCTTCATGCCGCCCTTGTTCACTATGGTGTAGGGCTTTACATACTGTCCGAGCTCAAAGGAGCTGAGGTCGAGGTTGGCGCACACGACCGGGCATTTGACGTCGCGGAGGCGCTCTGTCAGGTCTTCGATGCCGTCGTCGAACTCATGGTTGCCGAGAGCCACGGCGTCATAACCGAGAGCGTCGAGCATCTTCGCCTCCAGGCGGCCGTGCATCTGGGAATAGTAGGACGTACCCTGGTCGAAGTCGCCGGCGTGGAGAAGAAGCACCTTGGACTCGCCTTCGGCCTTGCGGACTGAATCGACGAAAGCGGCCCTTTCAATGATGCCGCCCTTGCCGTCACGCATGGGGTCCATATGCGAATGGGTGTCGTTGGTGTGGAGTATCACGAGCCTGGGCCCGCATGCACACAGGGCGGCCGCAGCCGCCACGATGGTAAGTATCCGTTTCATCATTTCACTACGACCCTCCCGTCGGTCTGATATTCGATTGCCTTTCCTTCAGCAGTCAGCTGGCGGACATACTCTTCGATGGCCTTTCCGATGATCACCTCGCTGATCGTGAGCTTGGTGGCTCCGCGCGCAACGCTGATATTGTCGCCGCCGTCGAGCAGGAAGTCCACGGTCGCCACGTTGTATTTCTTCTTGGGATCCACGCTCTTGCCTCCGACCTCAAGACTTTCCACCTTCTTGTCGGCAATGACCATTTTCACGCCGCTGAGGCACTGGGGGCCGTATTTTGCCACGTCGTCCATCAGGCGCAGAAGCTCCTGGCCGGGCAGCTCGACCATGCAGATCTTGTTGTTGAAGGGGAACATGGAGCGTATGTCGTCGAGGAGCACGTCTCCCTCCGGCATATCCACGCGGATTCCGCCGAAGTTGATGATGCCCACGTCCATCTTGCGCTTGAACATTGTCTCCGCCTTGCTGCGGAGGAAGTCCACCACGAAGTTGCTGAGCTCCGATTCAGGAGCTTCGGCCGACATTGCGCGGGTGGAGAACGCTATAACTTCCTTGACCTCTGCCATCTGCGGCTGGGCCTCGATCAGCAGGGACGCCACCTTGGGAGTCGCACCTCCGTCGAAGACGGTGCCGTTGGGAGCAGTGTAGGCGCCTGTCGCAGGATCCACGGTGCCGAGGGCCTCGGGGATGTTGTCTGCCGTAGGGGCGGTGACGCCCGTGCGGTGGCCGTCGATGGGCAGCTTCTCCCACACCATTCCGGTCTTGCAGCCGGGAAGGGCAGCAAGCAGGAACAACAATAACACAGTTTTTCTCATAATTATTTCTGTTTAAACCATTTCCAAAGGTCCTTCCAAGTGGACTTCTTGCCGAACATGAGGATGCCCACCTTGTAGATCTTGGCGGAAATCCATGCGCACACGGCAAAGGTCGCAATCAGGAGCACGGCAGAAAGGATGATTTCCCAGGCGGGCACCCCGAACGGAATGCGGGCAAGCATCACTATAGGCGAAGTGAAGGGAATCATCGATCCCCAGAACACCAGGGCGCTGTCGGGGGCCTTGAATGCATAGATCGCAATGAAGAAGCCGAGGAGCAGCGGCACGGTGACAGGCAGCTGCAGCTGCTGGCTGTCGCCCTCGTTCTCCACCGCCGAGCCTATGGCCGCAAACAGCGAAGCATAGAGCAGATAACCGAAGATGAAGAAAACAAGGAACGAAACGAGCAGTTCGGCGAGGTTGATATTCGAAAGCGTGCTCAGGATGGCCTGCATGCCGGAAGGCTCTGCGGAGGCCACGGCCACGCTGTCGGAGGGAGCTGTGAGATCTTCGAGCGAAGGGACATCTCCGGGCATATGCACGCCGGGAGCCATCATCTCCGTCATCTGGGCCGTATCAGTGCTGGAAAGGGCGCCCATCAGCTTGTCCTTGCCGATAAAGCCGGAGGCGACGGCGAGGATGGCAAGCGTGAGCACTATCCAAAGCAGGAACTGTGTCAGGGCCACCAGCGCCACGCCGATGATCTTGCCGAACAGGAGTTCGGTGGCTTTCACGGACGAGACGAGGACCTCCACCACGCGGGAGCTCTTTTCCTCGATCACGGAAGACATGACCATACCGCTGAACAGGGCGATGAACATATAGATGGCCATACCGAGCAACATTGAAATGGCCATATACACACCGGATTCGGAGATGGTCTCCTTGCCGGATTCGTCCACGGTGTAGCTGTGGAGGTGGACGTTGGACTTCACCCCGGCCATGATCTCCTCGAGATTCTCAATGCCGTAGGATTCGATGCGATAGGCCTCGACGGCATCGTTGATGCGGTTCTCTATGATGGCACCCGTGTCCATGCCGAGAGGCTTTTCGGAATAAGAATCGGCCGTGACGGTGCGCTGGACGGTATCCAGCTCCGAAATGCTGAGCAGCACGTCTATGCCGTACTTGGAAAGGTCCGTCTTGACTTCCTCCGGCAGGACGTCCTGGAGGAACACATACTCGACCGTCTCCCCGCTCTCAAGATAGGGTGTGACGATTCCGGAACGGTCGATGACGCCGACCTTCTTGGCCTCTTCCTTTGCCCCTGCCATGATGAGGGCGGGCAGAATGCACAGCGCTGCAAACAGGATCGGGGCGAGGAATGTGATGATAAGGAAACTCTTCTTCTTGACCTTGTTGAGGTATTCCCTCTGGATGATAATGCCTAATGTTCTGAAATTCATGGTGCTACTCCTCCTCCTGCGTTACGAGTTTTATAAAGATGTCGTTCATTCTGGGAATGAGCTCCTTGAAGGAGTTCAGGCGCACGCCGGAAGCGATGAGCTCCTGAAGGCGGGAATTCACGTCCTCCCGGGCAACGGTCTCGGCCCTTCTCTCCACGCCTTCGGTGTATTCGATCTCCACGTTGTCCTGGCCGTAGCGGCGGCGGATTTCATTCGTGCCTCCGGTGACCACCAGCCTGGCCTTGTTGATGAGGGCTATGTTGTCGCAGAGCTCTTCGACGGATTCCATATTGTGGGTGGACAGGATGATGGTGGCGCCTTCATCCTTGAGGCGCAGGATCTCCTGGCGGATGATTTCGGTGTTGACGGGATCGAAGCCGGAGAACGGCTCGTCCAGTATCATAAGCGCCGGCTTGTGGACCACGGTCGTGATGAACTGGAGCTTCTGGGCCATGCCTTTGGAAAGTTCTTCCACCTTCTTGTCCCACCAGTCCTGTATTCCGAAGCGTACGAACCACTCTTTCAGCTCCCTGCGGGCATCGGCGGAGCTCATGCCCTTGAGGCGGGCGAGGTACATCACCTGGTCGCCCACTTTCATCTTGCGATAGAGACCGCGTTCCTCAGGCATATAGCCGATTCTCTCCACATCCCTCTGGGTGATGGGGCGGCCGCCGAATAGCACCTCGCCGGAGTTGGGAATCGTGATCCGGTTGATGATACGGATCAGGGTCGTCTTGCCGGCACCGTTCGGCCCGAGAAGACCGAAAATCTGTCCTTCGGGAATATTGATGCTCACGTGATCGAGAGCAACCTTCTCGCCGAAGCTCTTGCAGACTTCCTTACATTCAATGATTGCCATTTTGCTAAATGTTGTTTTAATCTTCAAATATACGACAAATTTGTCGGATAATCATTATTTTTGTGCTGATGAAACGCTTTGCTTTATTGATTTTCCTGTTCGTGGGCGCATACGCACACGCGCAAGACATGAATCCGACCCCGTCCCCGGATTCCACCATGATTGCTTTCACTCGCGCTAACGACCTGTGGATTAAGGATATAGCTAGCGGCCAGGAGACCCGCCTGACCTCCGACGGAAGCGAGACCATCCTCAATGGCTACGCTTCCTGGGTCTATTACGAAGAAATCTTCGGCAGGCCCTCGAAATACCGCGCTTTCTGGTGGAGCCCGGACTCCCGCAAACTTGCTTTCTACCGCTTCGACAACAGCCTTGTGCCGGTGTTCCCCATCTACTCCCCCTTCGGGCAGGACGGCAGACTGTCGCTCACGCGCTACCCCAAGGCCGGAGAATGCAACCCGCCGGTCCGGATAGGGATTGTGGACATCCCCGGAGGCGGCACCGTGTGGGCCGACTTCAGCGACGACCCTGAGCAGTACTTCGGGACTCCGTTCTGGGGAGCCGACTCGAGGGAACTGTATGTGAGCCGCATGCCGCGCCGCCAGAGTCTCCTGGAACTCTTCGCCGTGCAGGCGGCCGACGGCAGCAGGAGGCCTGTATATTCCGAAGAGTACCACAGCTGGGTGACCTGGATCGAAGGTATGTTGTTCACCGACAAGGGATTGCTGATGGCCCGCAACTTCGAGACCGGATGGGAACAGATTTATTTCCTCGGCTTCGACGGCGCCCTGAAGCGCCTGACCGACGGCCCCAACTGGGACATCCAGCTGCTCAAATACGACAAATGCAAGGGCAACCTCTGGTTCATCGCGAAACGCGACTCCCGCCTGCATCCTACGCTCTACCGGCTCGACAAGAAGGGGCGCATCTACACCCTGACCGACCCTGATTACTACGTGGCCGCGGCCGAGATTTCCGACGACTTCAAGACCTTCACAGCCCGCATTTCAAACTCCCGCAGCCCCTGGACGACCGTCAGTGGAAACGCGTTGAAAGTCAAGGAGTTCCCGGCGATTGAAGAGAGCGCTGACGAGCGTCCCAGACCGGAAATCGTCCGCATCCTGAACGACGGTTTCGACCTCTACGGACTGTTGTCCCTCCCCCGCGGCTTCGACCCTGCGAAGAAGTATCCGGTGGTGATGCAGCTCTACGGAGGCCCCGGCACTCCCTACGTGCGTGACTACTGGAACAGCCGCGACGCCCAGGACCGCTGGTGCTGGGAGAACGGAATAATCTACATCGTCGTGGATCCGCGCTCTTCAGGTGAAAACGGCCGCAGAGGCATGGACGAGGCATTCAAAAGGATGACAGTCACCGAGTTGGGCGACTATATCGCCTGGGCCAAATGGCTGCAGGGCCTGCCCTACGTGGATGGTTCACGCATTGGCGTGGAGGGCTTTTCATTCGGCGGCACGACCACGGCAATGCTGGTGCTCCGCTACCCCGAATACTTCTGCTGCGGCATAGCCGGAGGCGGCGTGTATGACTGGAGGCTCTACGATTCCCACTACACCGAGCGATATATGGACACGCCCGCCGCAAATCCGGAGGGCTACGACGAGGCCTGCGTGCTGAAGTGGGTGCCGGGCTGCGCCCTCCGCAAGACAACCGGCCTCCACAACGGCTCACCCGCCCTCAAGCTGACCCACGGCACCGGCGACGACAACGTCCACTTCCAAAACACGCTCCAGCTGATCGACGCGCTCCAAACCGCCGGCATCCAGTTCGAATTGATGATCTATCCCGACGGCATGCACGGCTACCGCGGCACCCAGCACGCCCACTCCCTCGCCTCCGACCACCTCTTCTGGACCCGCCATCTCCTTTAGTATTAAACGTTTAGCCGGAGGAGTGGTTACAACCGAAAACCAGTGGCCGCCTCCGACACGGCCCCTATCCCAGTTAGAATTAACCTTCTCTCTGGCAAAATTGCCAGCTTCCGTGAAATGTAAATAATTGGTTGTTAGCTACTTATACAAACCGGATTGCTCTGGAGGGGGCAATCGAAAACGCGAATGTTATTGACTATCAGGCAATTACATTTCACGGTACTATAGGAGGGTTATAGGGAGTGCAGATCAGGAGACGGCGGGAGCTGGCGAGGGAGCAGGCGAAGATGTGGACGGGGCCGCCTGGGGTGACGTGAAGTTTGGAACGAAGCTGGTCGGAAGTGATCGGGACGCCGCGGGCGGTGACGTCGGCTTGAGGATAGCGGCGGCGGAGAGTTTTGATTTCTGATGCCGCAAACGGCAGGTTTTCAATGACTTGCCAGAAGCGGCCGAAGTGCGACAGGGGCTCGCTGAACGGCATCAAACACATCCCCGGCCCCATCCCCGCCTTCACCATCGCCGCCGACGGCACGAACAGCAGAGGCTCGTTGTTAATCGGATACGTCGTAGCGGATGCAGCGAAGACGTAGCCGTTTTCAAATAGCACGACCGGGACATCGGCCAGCTGAGCCTCCGGGCGACGGCAGATGCAGAGGAGCTCCTTGCATTCGGAGTCGGCGCCGACAACGTGGATCGAAGCCAGATAGTCAGCAAGGCGGCGGCGAAGCATAGTGATGTCCGCCATAGGCGATACCTTGACCATCACGGCCGGAGCAAGAGAGAGCAGCGACGGCATCAGGGCAAGCACATCAGGGCTGCAATCCTCCAGCAAAAAGACCTTGCGGCCAGCAGCGTCGCGCCTGGCCGGATCAAGGTAGACCACATCGGGCGCAAAAGCCTTCAGCGCCTCCTGCCAATCACTGGCATCAGGCGATATGTCGAAGCAATTAAAAGCCACATTGGACACCCCCAGGGCGGCGAAATTCCTCCCGACGGCATCCCGCAGCACGGCATCCCTTTCGTTGTACCACACGGCGGAAGCCTCCTGCGAAAAAGCCCAGCTGTCCACCCCAAGCCCGCCGGTCAGGTCGGCCACCCTGGCACCAGGAGCCACAAGCGACGCCTTGTAGCGCGCCGCAATTTCCCCCGAACACTGCTGGAAATTAATGGATTGCGGAATCTCGACGGAGACGCCGCTCCACGAGGGCAGCTTCCGTTCCAGTTTACGGGCGTCCTTCTCCTCCAGCGAGCGCAGGATATCCGAAAAGCCGCCGCTCATTTGAAGAAAGAGTCTTTGAAATTCACCAGATACACCTTCGAAACGGCACGTGTCAGGGCCGTGTAGAGCCACTTCAGGTCTTCTACCGTCTGGAACTCCTGCCAGAAAGGATTGTCGATGAACACGCAGCTCCACTGACCGCCCTGGGCCTTATGGCAGGTCACAGCGTCCGCGTACTTGAGCTGCAGGGCATTGAAATACGGATCCTCACGCACCGCTTCCCATATCTTCTTCTTGCTCCCCCGGTCGGCATAATCTGCGCTTACTCCCTGATACAGAGCGTTCTGCTGCTCATAAGTCAGCGCCGCCGACTCGCTCGTCAGGGTGTCCAGGCACACCTTCGCCTGGAGTTCGCAGTCTTCGTAGTCCGGGAAGCGCAGGATCGCATCCGCGAAACGCAGGCCGTAGCGGTCTTCATAGTGCCATATCTTCATCAGTTCAGCCACGTCGCCGTTGGCGATGTAATCCATCTGCTCCACGTCCTCGACGAACTGATAGCAATTCTTGACTATCATGAACTTGTCGCCGCGGGCGAGTTCTTCCTCCTTGAACAGCACCTTGGCCCTGATGCCCAGATTGTAGCGTATCGCCCGCTTGTTCGAGCGGCAGAGCACTATGGTGTCGTCGTAGCCAAAGCGGTCGTATGCGTCGGAGATCGCCTCCAGCAGCTCTCCCCCGCCTATTCTCTCAACGTCCGGAAACGCCTGGAGGCCAAGTTCTTCGAAGCAGTCGTCCGGAGCGGCCGCCTCGATCTTGCGCCGCAGCCCGGTGGCATTGGCAAGGATTCCGGACCCGGCTTCCTGCCGCACCACGGTGTCGAGCACGCAGTAGCTCACTCCCCCGAAACCGTCCATGAAGTCGCGGCTCAGTGCAGGCGAAGCCTCCAGCCCCACAGGCGGAAGCTGGGCGGAATCCCCCAGCAGCACCAGCCTGCAGTCATCTCCGGACCGGACAAACGCCACCAGGTCCTCCAGCAGGTTCCCGGTTCCGAAGAGCGCCGGCGACTGCTGCGTGCCGGCGTCTACGCCTATCAGCGACACTTCATCCACCACGAACAGCGTGTGCTTCGCCTTGTTGGGCGCGAGCGAAAACTGGCCGTAGCCGTCGGCACCGACAGATTTCTGGCGGTAGATATGCTTATGGATCGTGGACGCGGGACGCCCCGAGACGCCGGAAAGCACCTTTGCGGCGCGTCCTGTCGGGGCCAGCAGCACCGACTTGATTCCCACCCGCATCAACTGCGCTATGACGGCCGATATCGCAGTGGTCTTGCCTGTGCCCGCGTAGCCGTTGAGCACGAAAATATCCCCGTCTCCGGAACAGAAGAACCCGGCAATCTCCTTGAAAAACCTGTCCTGGCAGGGCGTAGGCTCCACGGAGTCCATCTTCTTGAGGAAGCCCTCGTATAGAAGCTTAGGATCCATCAGCGGCTGCGCTTGTCAAACACCATCGCCACCACGGCCAGCACCGGATAGATCTCGATACGCCCTATGAACATATCCAGCGAAAACACCATTTTGGCCAGGTCGGGGGCAGAGTTGAAGGTGCCCATCGATCCCATCTCCCCAAGAGCCGGCCCCACATTGCTGAGGCTCGTGATGGAAGCGGCCAGCGAATTCTGCCAGTCCACTCCTATCCACAGGCACAGAGCAGTCGAAATAGCCAGCATCAGCACATACAGCACTATGTAAAGCAGATGGGGCACCAGGGCCTCGTCGCCAAGGATACGCCCGCCGAACTTCACCTCATGCACGGAGGAAGGCCGCAGGATCCGTATGATCTGCCGGCCCAGCGACTTGAACATCAGCACTATACGGTCGATTTTCAGACCGCCGGAAGTAGATCCTGCGCATCCGCACACCACGGCCACTATCATGATCAGGGCACACAGAGCCCCGGGCCACTGGGCATTGTCCGCAATTGCGAAACCGGTCGTCGAAGAAATGCACATCACCTCGAAGAGTCCGTTCCACAGCGACTCTCCCCATCCCCTGCAGAAACCGCCCGTCTTGAGCCCTATGCCGAGCAGTACGGAGGCAATCAGGATGGAGCCGGTGTAGTACTTCACCACCGGATTGTTGAGCGGCTTGAGGGTGCGTCCGGCAACGGCCAGGAACAGCAGGCCGAAGTGGAGGGAAGACAAATACATACACAGCATCGTGATACCTTCGATCCAGCGGGATCCGAAGGCGCCGATGGAGGCGTTGCGCGTGCTGAATCCGCCGGTTGCGGACACGCTCATGGCATGGCAGAGGGCATCGAATGCGGGCATGCCGGCAAGCAGATACAACAGCAGCGCCAACGCAAAGATGCCCATGTACACATAGGCGAAAATGTTCACCGTCCTGTTGGTGCGCGTGGCATAGGCACCGCGGGACAGTGAGCCCAGCTCCATATTCGCAAGCCTGAGCTTCACCGGGCTCGAATCCGGAATGATGAGCAGCAGGAACACCACTACTCCCAGGCCGCCGATGAAATGCGTGCTGCTGCGCCAGAAAAGCAGGCTCCGGGGCAGAGCTTCGACATTGTCCAGGATGGTGGCGCCCGTGGTGGTGAATCCCGACACACTCTCGAACCATGCGTTCTGGAGCGTGAAAGGGCCGCCCCACATAGCGTACGGCATCATACCGAAGACGAAAGACAGAAGCCACGACAGGGTGATGGTCACGAAGCCGTCTTTGAGCGAAATGGGCTGTGAGCCGCGCACGAAGATAAAGGGGAAAATGCCGGCGATGAAAGTGACCGTGAAACTGATTATCAGGGAAGAGAGCGCACTGTCGTGCCCGTTGACCAGCGACACGACCACCGAGAAGAACATGAAGAGCGAGCTGACCAGGAGGGCCAGCCCGACATTACGGCTGATTCCTTTCCAGTTCATCTGAAGCCTTGGTTTTCATATCTTTAAGCCGCTTGCGCAACTGCAGGTTCTCGGCCGACAGCTCCGCAATGCCGTCATTAAGTTTCTTCAGTTCGTCATCTCCGTCGAAGGTATAGGTGTATTTCTTGTTGTACGTCCGGTAGCCCTCCAGGCTGTCAAGCATCTTGTAGAGCGGCTTCACGTAGTAGGAAAGCATGAAGAACAGCAGCATGACCACAAGGAGCAGACCCACGCCGACTGCGATGATGCCCGGGATGATGCTCCTGTAGAAGCCGCGTTCGAAAGTCTTGGAGTTCTTCTCGAGGTCGTTGTAGATGGCCGTCTCCAGCGCATCGATGTCCGAGGCAAGCAGGGCGAAACTCGGCTGCAGACGGTTGAAGTACCAGCTGCGGGAGTCGATGAAATAGGAATCCAGGACTGTCTCCAGCTCCAGGGACGTCAGCACATAAGCCGAACACGCATATACGACCGAATCCGTCAGGGGCTGTATCACGTTGGATTCCAGCGAAGTACGAAGGGAATCGCAATGCGAGAGAAAGTATTCCTGGTCGAACCGGGGAATCTCGTGGTCCACCTCGTCCCCTATCACGGCAAGGATGTCGAGATTATATTTGTTGCTGATATCCGCCAGCTTATGCGCGGTGTTCAGGCTTGAAATGTCGTCGGCGATCAAGTCCGAGACATAGGTGCTCATCTTGGCATATTCCAGGACGGAGATTGTCGCAGAGATCAAGAGAATCACGGCAATCGCGCTCAGACTTATAGTCAATTTTGACTTAATCGACAGTTTCATTATAAATTTTTTTACAAATTCTGCACAAATATAGGAAATAATTGGTACTTTTGCATAAGAAGCTGATAATGCTATGACCACAAATTTTCTCAACGACACTTCAAGCAAGAACGCCCAGATCAAAAGAGCGATTCTGAAGCTGTGTATCAGCCACGAGGAATCCAGCATATCATACTTCAGCAAAACGCTGGGAATCAGCGTGCCCACCATCACCAAACTGATCAGCGAACTGATCGATTCCGGCTTCCTGCTCGATGAAGGCAAAATCGGCACATCCGGCGGCCGCAGGCCAAGCATCTACGGTCTCGACCCCAACGCCGGCTATTTCGTGGGCATAGACGTGGCCCGGCACCACTTCCATATCGCCATCACCGACTTCAAGGGCAATCTGCTCCGCTACATTGAAGACATCGAATTCGTGCTGGAATCCAACGCCGGTTCCTTCAGGGAGATGTGCCGCATGGTGAAGGACCATGTCGTATCGGCAGGCATACCGTGGATAAAGGTACTGTCGGCTGGCGTGAGCCTCTCCGGCCGCGTGAATCCCGAGCAGGGCTATTCGCTGACCTACTTCGTCAGCGATGACCTCCCCCTCAAGGATCTGTTCCAGAGGGAGTTGAACGTGCCCGTGAGCATCGAGAACGACTCCCGCGCCCTGACCTACGGCGAGTACATGTACCTCGGCAAGAACGCCGACAAGGACATGATCGCCATCAACCTCAGCTGGGGTCTCGGCATGGGCATGATCCTGAACGGCCAGCTCTACTACGGCAAATCGGGCTTCTCCGGCGAAATCGGGCACTTCCCCTTCCTGGACAACGACGTCATGTGCCGTTGCGGCAAGGTGGGCTGCCTGGAGACGGGTGCTTCCGGCTCGGCGCTGCACCGCATGATAATCGAGAAGCTCAAGGCCGGCCGCCGCTCTTCCCTGTCTTCGACCTACAAGGAAACCGGCGGAATCGAACTTTCCGACATCCTGGGCGCCGTGAAAGACGGCGACGTGCTGGCAATCGAGTGCATTGGCGAAATCGGCGAGACTCTCGGCCGCGGTATCTCCGGCATAATCAACATCTTCAACCCCGGCCTGGTGATCATCGGCGGCCGTCTCATCGTGGGCCGGGAGCACCTGCTGCTCCCCATCCGCACGGCCGTGAACAAGCTTTCAATGGAAAGAGTCGCATCCGATACCAAGATACGACTCTCCACTCTCGGGCGCAAGGCAATCGTCCTCGGCAACTGCCTGCTGGCCCGCAAGAAACTGCTGGGAATTTAACGCCCCTTGTACATGTCTTCGTAGTACTTCTGGTAGTCGCCGGAAGTCACGTTGTCCATCCAGTCCTGGTTGTCCAGATACCAGCGGACTGTCTTTTCTATGCCCTCCTCGAACTGCAGCGAAGGCTCCCAGCCGAGCTCCTTCTGGAGTTTGCTGGAATCGATGGCATAGCGCAGGTCGTGTCCGGCGCGGTCGGTCACGAAGGTGATGAGGTCCATGTCTGCCCCTTCCGGACGCCCGAGCAGACGGTCCACGGTGGCAATCAGGACCTTGATGATATCGATGTTCTTCCACTCGTTGAAGCCGCCGATATTGTAGGTCTCGGCCACCTTCCCTTTATGGAAGATGAGGTCGATGGCGCGCGCATGGTCCTCCACGTAGAGCCAGTCCCGCACATTCTCGCCTTTCCCATATACCGGCAGCGGCTTACGATGACGTATATTATTGATAAACAACGGGATCAGCTTCTCCGGGAACTGGTAGGGCCCGTAATTGTTCGAGCAGTTCGTGACAATCGTAGGCATCCCGAAAGTATCGTGAAACGCCCGCACGAAGTGGTCGCTGCTGGCCTTGGCGGCGCTGTAGGGGCTATGCGGCTGGTACTTCGTCTCTTCGGTGAAGAGCGTGCCGTCCATCTCCAGCGCACCGTACACTTCATCGGTCGAAATGTGGTAGAAGCGGCACTGGACGGAGGAGGCAGTGTCCTCTGAAACCGTCGCTTCGCGACCCCTCCCTAAAGGGCCCCTCCCTCTTATGGTGCCGAGGGTGGCACAGGTTTCAGAGGACACTGCCTCCTCCGTCCGTTTCATCTCCCAGCCCATTGGTTCCCAATATGCTTTGGCGGCCTGGAGGAGCGACAGCGTGCCCATCACGTTCGTGCGGGCGAAGGTGAACGGATCCTTGATGCTGCGATCCACGTGCGACTCGGCCGCAAGATGGATGATGCCATCCACGTGCTCCTCCTGCATGAGCTTCAGCACCCCCTCGAAATCGCAGATGTCCATCTTCACGAAACGATAATTGGGCTTGTCTTCTATATCCTTGAGATTCGCAAGGTTACCCGCATACGTGAGCTTATCGAGGTTGATGATCCGATAGTCCGGATACTTGTTGACGAAAAGGCGCACCACGTGCGACCCTATGAAGCCGGCTCCGCCGGTGATGATAATAGTACGTTTCATTTATCCAGTATATTAGCAATGCATAAGGCAAGACTGTCCTTCCAATAAGGGACAGCCACGCCGAAAGTGTCTTTGATCTTGGTCTTGTCAAGCACCGAATACGCCGGGCGCCTGACCTTCGAAGGATACTCCCAGCTATGGCAGGGGTGGATGTCGCAGGCCGTATTGCCCGCAAGGGAAGCGATTTCCATGGTGAAATCATACCAGCTGCACACTCCCTCGTTCGAGAAATTGTAGATTCCGTCCCGGCCCTCATACAGACGCTCATCCACTATCTTGAAGATGGCGCGCGCGAGGTCGAGGGCATAGGTCGGGGTGCCGGCCTGGTCGAAAACCACGTTCAGCGAAGGCCTCTCGGCTGTCAGGCGCAGCATGGTCTTCACGAAGTTGCGTCCGAACTCGCTGTAGAGCCAGGCGGTGCGAATGATGATGTATTTGCAGCCCGACTCCAGCACAGCCTGCTCGCCATGAAGCTTGGTCAGGCCGTAAACGCCAGTCGGGGTGCCCTTCATATCCTCCCTGCAGGGCGTATTGTACACCTCCTGCCCGAACACGTAGTCGGTGCTGATATGCACCAGAAGGCCACCAGTGCGCGCCATTTCTTCCGCAAGGATGCGCACGGCTCCGGCATTCAGACGCTCGGCAAGCTCCGGCTTGTCTTCTGCCCCTTCCACATCGGTGAATGCCGCACAGTTGATGATGGCCCCGACTGCTTCCTTCGAAACCATATCGCGCACCGCTTCGGCGGAAGTGATATCCAGTTCTGCCACATCGGTGAAAATATAGTGGTCGCGCGAAGCGGCAGCCACGGCCCTGATCTCCGAGCCGAGCTGTCCATTCGCGCCTGTCACAAGTATATTCATATCTTTTCTACAGTATCCACACTCAAATCCATGGTCGCCGTGCCGAAAGTGCCAAGCCGAACGGCGAGGCAGCGTCCTCCGCCGACTTCGAGAAGCTCGCACTCCAATCCGGCAAGGGGGCCGCTCAGCACCCGCACCCTGTCGCCCGCCGAAAGCGGACTGTCCGACACGCGCACAGTCCCGCTGCCCTTCTCCACCATCAGGCGGAACGCCTCCATCTCAGCATCACGCACCACCGACACTTCCCCTCCGGAAGCGAGGAAACGCACTATACGCGAGTCCGCAGCAAGGATCGACCGTCTCTGCGCATCCGTGCACCGGACAAAAATATAACGCGGAAGCACCAGGCACTCTACCACCTTGCGGCGGTCGCTCCAGCGATGAACCTCCCGGCGAAGCGGCAGGTAGTATTCCACGGAGCGTTTCCCGAGGGCTTCCGCGACATTCTTCTCCTGGCAGCTGCGCACGCAGCCAACATACCAGCAGAGGCGGTCCGGCGCGCTATTTGGCGTCATACACGGAGAATTTCGAATTATTGGAGATGAATTCGGGCACAACCCTCTTCATCATCTTCACCATTTCCGGAATCTCCACCTTTCTCGCCAGCTGTTCAAGGCCGGCAAGCATTTCCCGCGCCTCCGAATAATCGTAGGTGCGTACCTTGGCTATGCGAATGCGTCCGTGCCTCGTCGGCTCCGTGTTCTCCACGTTGGAAAGCACTTCCTCGTAGAGCTTCTCGCCCGGACGAAGGCCGGTGTATTCAATCTTTATGTCCTTGTCCACCGTGAGGCCGGAGAGTTCTATCATCCTGCGCGCAAGAGTGTCGATCTTCACGGACTCGCCCATATCGAACACGCAGATACGGTTGGCCGTATCCATGATGGCGGCTTCCATCACAAGGCGGCAGGCCTCGGGGATAGTCATGAAGAAACGGGTAATATCCGGGTGGGTCACCGTGACGGGACCGCCCTTCTGGATCTGCTCGCGGAAACGCGGGATCACGGAGCCGTTGGAGCCGAGCACATTGCCGAAGCGTGTGGTCACGAAGCGGGTCTTGCCCTCGTGCTTACCCTGCTCGATGGCAAGGCCGAGGCTCTGGACATAGATTTCGGCGAGACGCTTGCTGCAGCCCATAATATTGGTGGGGTTGACGGCCTTGTCGGTAGAAATCATGACCATCTTCTCCACGCCGTACTCAATGCACTTGTCAGCCACATAACTGGTGCCCACGAGATTCACCAGGACTGCTTCGCAGGGGTTCTCCTCCATGAGGGGAACGTGCTTGTAGGCAGCAGCATGGAAAACCACATCAGGCTTGTATTTACGGAACGCGAAATCCAGACGGTTGAGGGACCTGACATCTCCGATGACAGGGGTGAACTTGAGCGAGTGGAACGATTCTTCCAGCTCGAGACGCAAGTTGTGCATCGGGGTCTCAGCGTTGTCGTACAGTATGAGCTGGGAAATGCCGAAAGTCGCGAGCTGACGGCATAGCTCGGAGCCGATGGATCCGGCGGCGCCTGTGACCAGGACTGTCTTTCCGGCAAATCCGGCCTTGATTTCAGGCATCGAAATCTGGATCTCATCCCGGCCCAGCAGGTCCTCGATCCGCACTTCGCGGATCGCGCCGCCACGGTCTTCGCCCAACTCCCCTATTTCAGGGAGAATCAGCACATTGAGGCCAAGGTCGGAGCAATACTTGACCAGGCGGTCATTCTCCCCTCTGGCGTCGGTTTTCCTGGTGAAGAGAATACCGTTGCAGGACAGGGACAATGCCAGACGGTCAACATCATTCTCACTCTCGAAATAATAGATGGACTTGTCCGCGAACTTGGCGTGTTTCAAAGAAGAATTGGGCGAAATCACACCAACTATATTGTAGTGCGAGGAATTCCGGAAACGGGAAATCGCCGATTCGGACTTTTCCGAAGTGCCATACACAAGCAACCTCTTGCACTTCTGCACCTCGCGTATACGGGACTTGTACAGATCATACACAATGATCATCAGTATGCGTACTCCCAGCACGAAAAACAGCGACAGCAGCAGATCGGCGATCAGCAGCACCACCACGATCGACAGATTGTCCACCTGAGCAAAGGCCAGGAGCGAAACCATCATCATCACCACCTTGCCGCTTAGGGCAATGCTGAATTTGACCATGTCCTTAAAGCTGGTGTGGCGGATAATAATGGCATATGTCCTCAGAGCGAGGAACATCACGCCCGAAGCCAGAAGCGAGGATATCATCCAGGTCAGCAGGAAAGGAGTATGGAATACGAATCCTGCGCTCGGGAAAGCCGTAGCCACCAGCATGATACCCCCGGAAGCAATGACGGACAAAACCACGTCCATCACGAAGACCAGCTTCACATCCAGATATCTGGATGAGAGCCATCGGAGTTTGGACTCAAATTTCGGGCTCAAAACGGCTAACTATCTTTTTGTGAATAATAATCGTACGAATGGTATCCATAACCATATCCGTAGCGATAACCGTATCCGTAGCCATAGCCCTTGCCGGAAGAGATGTCGGTCGCATTGAGCAGCACGGACATATTCTTCAGCGTGCCCTTCTGGTAGATGTTCTCCAGCTCGGCGAGCATCGACTTGTCGAGGACGCCTGCACGCACCACGAAGAGGGTCCTGTCGGCCATATCGGAAATAATCTGGGTATCGGCCACGATGTTGAACGGAGGACAGTCGATGAACACGTAGTCATATTCGGTCTTGAGCTTGTCCACGAGTTTCACGAACATTTCGCTGCCCACGAGTTCACTGGGGTTGGGAGGAATGGTGCCGACGGGAAGGACCGAAAGATTGTCATATCCTTCTGGCTGCAAAAACAGGGAGTCTACATCGAGATTCTCTCCGGAAAGATAATTGGCAAGGCCCTTCTTCGGAGAGCCGACGAGAGCGGACAGGGATGCGTGACGGAGGTCTCCGTCGATCAGCATCACTTTGGCTCCCTTGATGGACATAGCAGCGCCAAGGTTGGAGCTCACGAAGGTCTTACCGGATCCGGGGTTGAAGGAGGTCACTATCACGACCTTGGTGGCAGAGCCCCTGGTCATGAACTCGAGGTTGGTCCTGCACACGCGGAATGCCTCGTTGACGGCGTCGCGCTTGTTGTGCTTCACGAGGATGACGGACTCCTTGTTGTCGTCTTTCTTTTTCTTCTTCGAGCCGGAAAGCGGCACTTCCCCGAGGAACGGGGCGGTCAGGGACTCGACGTCCTTGCGGCTGCGCACCTTGGTGTCGGTCACTATCATCAGGTAGATGATTCCCAGGGGGATGAGCAGACCGAGCATGAAGGCAATAAGGAGTATCTGTTTGGTCTTGGGAGCCGTCGGATTTGAAGAGCCGTGGGGCTTGGTGATCACACGGGTGTTGTAGGCGGTGAAAGCCTGGGAGAGCTCGTTCTCCTCACGCTTCTGGAGAAGGAACACGTAAAGGGCTTCCTTGACCTTCTGCTGACGCTCCACGCTGAGGAGGTACTTGGCCTGGTTGGGGTTGTCGGCAAGGCGGGAAGTCGCCTTCTGCTCGGCTTTCTGGATGCTGGATTTCTGGGCTTCCAGGGTGTTGATGAGGTCGTCGATGGAAGTCAGGATCGTGCCGCGCATTGCCATGAGCGTAGCGTCCATCTCCTGCACCAGAGGGTTGCGCTCGGAAGAGTTGGCCACGATATTGTTGCGCTTAAGCACCAGGTCGTTGTATTTTCCTATCTGGCCGGAAATGTTGGCATTGGTGAGGCCGGCAGGCGAAGGAAGCATATCCGACATAGAGCTCGAGGTGCTCATGGAAGTGCGGATATAGCGGGCGGTGTAGAGCTGGTTGTCCAGGTCCTGGATCTGGCGGTTGGCCTCCTGGGACTGGGCCATATACATGCTAGAGACTGCAGACACGTCGGGAATCACATACTTGCTCTTGTAGGAAGATATGTCGGTATCCACGGTGCCGAGTTCCTTTTCGATGTTCTGCAGACGGTCGTCGATGAAGAGGGAGGTACTGACTGCCATCTTGTTGCGGTCATCCACCCAGTTCTCGTTATACACGTTGATGACCATGTCCAGCACATCTTCGGCCCTGCGGGGACTCTCGTCGGTGATGGAGAGCTCCAGGACGTCGGAGAAGTTCTTGGTGTTGAGGGCGGATGCGGTCAGGCGGCTGTTGTAGGAGACGGTAGCGGCCTGGTAGGTGTAGTGCCTGATGAATATGGTCTGGCTGAAAGATGCCGTGCTCTCGGGCACGCGGCTGATGACCAGCTGGCCGGCCATGGTGGAAAGGGTGTCGCCGAAAGCGCCTGCATAGGACTGCTCCTCCTTCGTCTTGGGATCCACCATCCGGATCTTGTAGTTCTCGGAAGAAACGGGGCTCACTTCCATATCCACGCGGGGCGCCGGATCAAGGAATTTTGCCCTGATGGGCAGGGAAACTCCGTAAACGACGTGCTTGCGCACCCTTCCGATGAGGAAATAGTCGAAATCCAGTCCCATACGCTCCACGACGCTGCGCATCAGGTCGGGCGACTGCAGGGCGATGATCTCATTGGCCAGCTTGGAGTTCTGCTGGGTCATGCCGCCGGCGGACAGCATGGACTCGAGGTCGTTGCTGGTGCGTCGCACCGCGGATTCCTTGATGAGGACGGTGGCGGAACGGGTGTAAATCTTGGGAGCCTTATAGAGATAATAAGCGGCGACTCCGATGCACAGCACCACGGAAATCACAAACCAATACCATTTCGAAAGGCATTTGAAGAGGAAATCACGGATGTTGAAGCCCTGGACCTCGCCGGCCGCATTCTGGGTGTTATTGAAGTTATCAGCCATATGTTAGTTCATTTTTTGCATATTCATAGCCACCACGGTGATGGTGGACACGAGGGTCGCGGCGAGGGATGCGATGGAGATCCAGAAGGAGGTGCTGACGATGTTGTTGCCGTTGACGGTGCTCTGGCGGGTGCGCATCACATTGGGAGACACGTAGATGATGTCGTTCTGGTTGATGTAGTAGACAGGCGAGCTGGCCACGTCGGCGGCGGAACGGAGGTCAAGCAGGTAGGTCTTCTGCACCCCGTTAATCTCGCGGAGCACCATGATGTTGTCGCGGCGGCCGAGAATGGTAAGGTCCCCCGCCATTGCAATGGCGTCGAGAATCGTCACTCTGTCGCGGGTGATGGCGTAGCGGCCGGGCTTGTTGATTTCTCCCATCACGGAGAAGAAGAGGTTCATGTAGTCCACGGTTATGACCGGATCACGCACGAGGTCCTGGGCCTGGAGCTCATTCTTGATCTTGGCGGCGACCTCGGCCCTGGTCAGGCCGGCCACGTGGACCTTGCCGATGACCGGGAAATCGATGTTGCCGTCGGCGTCCACGGTGTAGCCGCTCACGCCGGTGTTGGCAAGGGTTGTGCCTTCACCGGTCGCTCCTACGTAGCGGGACACATAGGGCATGTTGAACTGATTCATCAGCTCTATGCCCTGGCAGTTCACGATGATGGTGATCTTGTCTTCCGGACGGAGACGGATCTGGGTGGTCTCCACATCGTTGGAGATTTCCCTGTCCTGGGAATCCTGGAAATAGACCACGTTGGTGGGGGCTGCGCAAGAAGCCAGCAGCAAAGCTGCCAGACTTGCAAATAGTATTGAAATCCTGTTCATATGCAATTTTGGTATAATCGTGCAAATATAACGTAATTATACGGGATTAGCAACAATTGGACCTAAGCGATGTGCAGATTATCTTCGACGTCGGAGTCCTCAGGGCCGAAAGACCTGAGCGTGCGGACAAGATAGTCCAGCATCGAGTCGGAGAACACTCCCTCCGAAGTGTAGATGGCCCTGTCGGCGTCCAGGGCGTCCGCCGCGCCCGAGCAGGAAGACGGCAGCTGCTCGAGAGAATCCTTAAGCGCCTCATTTGCAGAATCGTGGATATTCACCCCGAGCCCCACATAGGTCCGGCGCGCAACTTCCAGGGCGTCAGGCATTTCGAAGCCCCGGCGGGCAGCGCAGCAAAGGGCTGCCATCAGCAGATAGACATTCGCCGTGGCATCCGAAGCCCTCCACTCGAAAGTCGCCTTGTCTGAGAAATCCCGGCAGGCCGCCTCTTCTCCGGGATTGCACTGCGCCGCCATATCGACGCTGCTTGTCCAGCCAAGGGGCACGCGCACGAGCGCGCTGCGGTTGGAGTGCGACCAGCAGAGGGTGGTCGGCGCTTCTTGATTGGGCACCAGGCGCATGAACGACAGCGGGTTGGGATTGCCGAAAGCAGTCAGCGAAGTGCCGGCATCCATGTAGCCCGCAATCGCGCGGCGCACGACGTCGGTGATGTCTCCGCCCTCCACCATGACGCTCCTGCCGTCACGGGTGAACTTGCAGTGCACGTGCATGCCGGATCCGGCTTTGCCTTCGGTGATTTTCGGGGCGAAAGTCAGCGTGACGCCATAATCCCAGGCGAGGCGGCGCATCACCCATTTTGCCAGCACGAGCTGGTCCGCCGCGTCGCAAATGTCCACGGGCAGGAACTCTATCTCGTTCTGTTCGAATATCTTGCCGTCGAGCCGGAAATTGCCGACCTCGCTGTGGGCGTACTTGACCATGCCGCCCATTTCCGTGATGAGGCGCACGGCTTCGACCCGCAGGTCCTCGAATTTCACGAAAGGCGCGCTCTCGTGGTAGCCCCTCTGGTCTGGGATGCGGTACATGCCGTCATCCTCCGCAATCACGTAATACTCCAGCTCCCCCATGGTCTGCATCTCCAGCCCGGTTTTCTCCCTGAAGACTTTTGCCGCCTTGCGGAGCACATATTCGGGCGAACTTTCGAAAGGCTTGCCCTCACGGTCGAAGAACGAGCAGAGCAGACCAACCGTCGGCACCTGGGCGAACGGATCCCGGAATGCAGTCCTGTATCTCGGCACGACATAGAGGTCGCTCTTACCGGCCTCCACGAAGGGGAATAGGCTGGATCCGTCCACCCTCTCCCCTGCTTCCAGGATATTCAGGAGGTGTGCTTTATCGCGGACCACGAAATTGAGCGTTTTCAGCCTTCCGTCCCATCCGCAGTAGTGGAAATCTATGAATTCAATTTGATTTTCAATGCAATAGGCCACAAGCTCGGCCTTTGACTTGATGTTAAGCATAGCGGTTATCAGTT
>JAEEGH010001094.1_pt1 | contig 81057 bp, 66 predicted proteins | sample 9134181 | NCBI WGS metagenome assembly JAEEGH01 (sample SAMN16246544, study PRJNA631951) | gut metagenome | biome: gut microbiome; feature: rumen; material: DP-attached | host: Bos | place: Iran: Karaj | collected 2018-10 | reverse complement strand
CCATGCACGTGATGCACCGTGCTTACTACGTGGACGGCGACCTGTACTACAGAGGTCAGCTGGTCATGGCCGCCAAGCAGTGATTGCTGGCGCGTGATCACGGCTCCAACGTGGACGGGAAAGGGTGTTTTGTACCCTGATGGGATAAAAAATTGGAAAAATTTCCAAAAAAAATGTCCAAAAGTGTGCCGTGAATGAAATTAATGCTTATCTTTGCATCAGAATTTGATGCGAGAGCATTGAAAAACCAAATACGGATTTTTTTCATAATCTTTATATTGTTTTTCCCCTCCTTTTTCCCCATCAGGAGGGGTTTTTTGTTGATATAAAACAAGAGCCATGCATTACAACACTTTGGAAGCCATACAAGACCTGGTCACCCGTCAGCGTTGCTTCTTCCTTTCGCAGGCCACCAAGCCCGTCGACTGGCGAATCAAGCAGCTGAAGCAGCTGAAGACCGCCATCATGGCGCATGAGGAAGACCTCTATCAGGCCCTCTGGACCGACCTTCACAAGTCGGAAGAGGAAGCCTATCTGACGGAGCTGAGCATCGTCATCAACGAGATCGACTGTCATATCCGACACCTGCGCCGCTGGGTGCGATCGGTGAGGGTGCACACCCCGCTGTATCTCTTCCCTTCCAAGAGCCGTGTCATCCGCGAGCCTAAGGGCTTGGCCCTTATCGTGGCGCCGTGGAACTATCCTTTCAACTTGATGATGTGTCCGCTGATAGGCGCCATCTCGGCAGGCTGCTGCGCTGTGCTGAAGCCCTCGCCTTATGCTCCCAACGTGGCTGATGTGATGGACCAGATCGTGAAGGAGACCTTTGAAGAGCAGTATATCGCCCTGGTGCAGGGCCACCGTGAGGTGAACGCCATGCTGCTCGAGCAACATTTCGACCAGATCTTCTACACAGGTAGTCCCGCCGTGGGTAAGGTGGTGATGGCCGCCGCGGCCCGACACCTCACTCCTGTGGTGCTTGAGTTGGGTGGCAAGAGCCCTTGTATCGTCGACCGTGACGCCAACCTCGACCTGACGGCCCACCGTCTGGCTTGGGGCAAGACCATCAACGCGGGTCAGACCTGCATCGCCCCCGACTATCTGCTCGTGCACGAGTCGGTGAAGGAAGCCCTTGTGGAGCGGCTGATGGCCGACTTCGAGCGTTTCTATGGTCAAGACGCCGAGAAGAGCGACACCTTCTGCCGTATCATTACCGACAAACACTTCAACAGGCTCTCGTCCTATCTCAAGGAAGGCAAGATCCTATGTGGCGGCAAGACCGACGCCACCGCTCGTTACATCCAGCCCACTTTGATTGAGGTGGAGCCCGAGATGCGCATCATGCAGGAGGAGATCTTCGGTCCCATACTGCCTATCATGACCTTCAACGACATCAACGAGGTGATCACCTTCGTCAACGAACGTCCCAAGCCCTTGGCTTTGTATTACTTCGGCGGCAAAGCCCAGGCACGTAAGGTGCTGTCGGCCACTACCTCGGGCGGCGCATGCGTCAACGACACCGTCCTGCATGTCTCCAACCCCCGTCTGCCTTTCGGTGGCACGGGCAACAGCGGCATGGGACGCTATCACCGCAAAGAGAGCTTCCTGGCTTTCAGCAACAGCCGCTCCGTGCTCTGGTCGTCCGACAAGATCGACATGGCGATGAAATACCCACCTTATAAATATATAGGCATACTGAAAAAGTTCGTATGATTTCCTATCTTTGCATCCTCAATCGCATAAAACAACAAACACATAAAACCATGAAAAAGACCTTATCCCTCATCGCATCATTGATGCTGACACTCATGGTGGCCCGCGCCGACGAAGGCATGTGGCTGCCTTACGCCCTCAACGGACAAAACTTGGCCGAGATGCAAGCCATGGGCTGCAAACTCACAGCCGAGCAGATCTTCAGCTTCAACCAACCCAGCATCAAGGACGCCATCGTGCAATTCGGTGGCGGCTGCACGGGCGAGATCATCTCTCCCGAAGGCCTGCTACTCACCAACCACCACTGCGGCTTGAGCTATGTGCAGAAGCATTCGTCCATCGAGCACGACTACCTCACCGACGGCTTCTGGGCCAAGAGCAAGGGCGAAGAGCTTCCCAATGCTGGCCTTTCCGTATTATTCTTAAATAAGGTGGAAGACGTGACTGAAGCCGTGCTAAAAGGCGTCACCGCTCAAACCAGCGAGGCTGACCGCGAGGAACTTGTGGCAAAGAATGCCCGCCAACTCGAGAAAGAACGCAAGGGCGAACGCAACGTGCGCATCGAAATCGTGCCTTTCTATAGCGGCAACCAATACATCCTCTTCGAGTACGACGAGTACAAGGACGTGCGCCTCGTGTGCTGCCCGCCATGGGGCATCGGCAAGTTTGGCGCCGACACCGACAACTGGACCTGGCCGCGCCATAAGGGCGACTTCAACATCTTCCGCGTCTACACCGCTCCCGATGGTAGCCCCGCAGCGTATTCGGAGAATAATATCCCTATGAAATCGAAGTGGTACCTGCCTATTAATTTAGGTGGCGTTAAGCCTGGCGACTATGCCATGATCCTCGGCTATCCCGGCTCGACCGACCGTTACTCCACCTCCTACACGGTGAAGAACGTCATCTATGAGGAAGGCCCTGCCATCATCGACTGCCGCACCACCAAGCTCGAGAACTACCGCAAACACATGGACGCCGACCAAGAGGTGTTCATCAAATATGCCTCCAAGCAAGCCAGTGTGTCGAACTACTGGAAATACTACATCGGTCAGGTAAAGCAGCTCAAGCGCAACCATGTGTATGAGCGTCGCCAAGCTCAAGAGGAAGACTTTGCCAGATGGGTTGGCGCCGATGCTGGCCGCAAAGCCGAATATGGCGACATCTTCAAAGGCATTGTCAAGAAGTGGAACATCCTCGATGAGATTCAGAAATCTTTTGTTTACCACCGCGAGGCGGGCTGGAACGGAGGCGAGGCCATCGCCTTCAGTCGCAGGTTCATGCGTATCAACAAGATGTTTGAAGCCAAGGCCGACAAAGCCGACATTAAAGCCGAAGTCGAGAAGATGCAACCCAGCGTGGATGCTTTCTTCAAGGATTACAGCATGCCGCTTGACCAAGACGTGACCGCTGCCTTACTCGGCTTGTTCTACAAGAACATCCCTGCCAAGCTCATGCCGAGCGAGGTTCTCCGCATCGGTTTGGAAAACAATGGTGATTTCAGCGCCTATGTGGCCAAGGCCTTCGAGAAGTCTATCTTCACCGACAAGGCCCGTCTCGAGAAATGGATGCAGAAACCCAAAGCCTTGGACAAAGACCCGATCTTTGCCCTCACGACGAACATCATCGACTCGTATCAGACCTTGTACGCCCGCTATGAGGAAGCCCAAAACCTTGGCAACAAGGGCGAGCGTCTCTACATGAAAGGCCTGATGGAGATGCAGAGCGACCGCAACTTTTATCCCGATGCCAACTTCACCATGCGTCTGACCTACGGCACCGTGGAGCCTTACAAGGCCGCCGATGCCGTCAACTACAACTATTACACCACCATGGACGGTGTGATGGCCAAGTACGTGCCTGGCAACTGGGAGTTCGACATCCCGCAGGATGTTCGCGACCTCGTGGCCAAGAAGGACTATGGTCGTTATGCCAACGAGAATGGTGAATTGGTTGTCAACTTCATCACCACCAACGACATCACGGGTGGCAACTCGGGCAGTCCCGTCATCGACGGCGATGGCAACCTTATCGGTCTGGCCTTCGACGGCAACTGGGAAGCCATGAGCGGCGACCTCAGCTTCGAGAACAAGGTGCAGCGCACCATCTGCATGGACGCCCGCTACCTGCTCTGGTGCATCGAGAAGGTGGGCAAGTGCGACAACATCATCAAGGAATTGGTGATCAAATAAGAAAAGCCTCTCCTATGAGTAGGGGTTTCATCAAAGAAGGCGACCAAGAAGAGATTCCGAGGGTGCCGATGCGGGCATTCTTGCCCGCAGGCGTGCCCAACTATGTCACCAAAGAAGGGCTGGAAGCGCTCAAAGAGGAATTGAAAGACCTTGAGGCAGAGCGTGTCAAGGCGGGCGACAACTACATCATGGTCAACTTCATCGATGCTTCGATTAAGTTGCTCGTTGACCGTATCAATAACGCCGTGGAAGTCGACCTTACGAAGGCCGTGAAAGACATGGTGAGCTTTGGAGCCTGGGTGCGCTACAACGGTCGCGTGGTGCGTATTGTGGGGGTGGACGAAGCCGACGTGAACAAAGGCCTCATTTCGTTCATCTCACCCGTTGCCAAGTTGTTGATAGGGAAGAAGGCGGGCGACATCATCGAGTTGAAAGGCTCGGAAAAGATGACTGTCGAAGAGGTGTCGTTTGAGCCGATGGAACTTACGCAGATTATTAATGACAAGCCGACCAAGACCTCGACGACAATAGAGAGACGGTCCCGAAGAATCATCGAAGAGCAGCCCGAGCCAACGGCACAGGCACAGCCTATTGAGGAACATGTGGCCGTTGCCTCGCCCTCTAAAATAGAAGGTCTGCGCCGGTTTATGCCCGAAGTGAATCCCATAGAGTTCTTGCCCATCGTCAATGAGCGGGGCAACATTGTTGGGCGGGCCATGTATGTGGAGTTGCATAACGGCAACAAGATGCTGCACCCTGTCGCGCATTTGCATGTCATCAATGGCAAGGGCGAGACCACAAGGCGTTATTGGTGGCATGTGGCGTTTGGCGAAACCCCGGAGAAGACCCTTAAGCGGAAGATGGCGGAAAAGTTGGGGTTGTCGGGAGCAAATCCGAAGTTGAAGCGGCAATACATCAGGGAGACCAAGAGCGAGAAAGAGTTGGTTTATGTCTTTACGGTTGTTTCTGAGGAGGATTTGCCTTTTACTCCAGATAGGAAGGAGTATAATGAGGTTTTTGAAAGAGATTAATATCCGTTATTATTACGAGCCCGACATTACATGTCGGGGTGTGATAAGGTCGCCCTTTGACTACGTCGAAATGCTTTGCATTCAGCGTAGCTAATCTTCGATTTCGGGGCTATAAAAAAGTCGGGAAAGCACCTTTGCTTTCCCGACTTTTTCATTGGGTCAACCTCCTATCAAGGTATTAGCGTTAAAGAGTGTCTCTCGTTTTTTACGGCAATCAGCCCGACTTCATCGTTGTAATACCACAGATGCCAATAGTCGCCAGAGGATGAGCTGACATGTACATCCTCGTAGATCACGCCATTCACATCCACGGTCTCCGTCTCACCTTTGAGATCGATGTACGGTAGCGTTATTCCCATTTCATAGTTCCAATTGAAATACAGGAATTTTTCGGGAATCACTGTGAATATCAACTCAGGGTTGTTGCTATCGGAATCGCGGCACAGTCCCACAGTTCGAGAATAACACCAGGGCTGGCGGATGATAGACATTTTAGCGTCGTAGGGATATTCCCAATAGTCTTCCGAGAAGGGTTTTGTCTTATCGTAGGTGACGGTGAAATTCAGTGTGTCGCCATTTTCGTCCATGAAGTTGACCGTCTGTCCTATATGATAAGGGATGGCGGCAGCGTCTTCAGCAGTAAGACGACGAAGGATGGACGGTTCTTTCACGCAAGAGGTCATCACGGCCACGAGGGCAATGCAGAATATCAAGTGTCTTTTCATGGCGTTTACTCCTTATCTTTTAGTCCATAACGAAAACCGATGCTGATGATGCCTTCCATACCCAAGCCGCATTGGATGAAACCAGCGTATTGCTTGGTGCCAATCTCAACGCCGATGGGAACAAACTGGTAGGCGTAGTCAATCCTGTCTGTGAATTTGTTGGACGGCATGTTGATTTGATACAAGTCGGGGCGGTATTCCTTGAGGCTATAGCCCCAAGCCATGATGCCTTGCCCGACTTTGCTGTAGAGGTTCACATACTTGGTGTTGAGCCAGTTGATTTTGAGGTGAAACATGAGCGTGTGGCTTGATTCGCCAAGGCGGCAAATAAGGCCTTCTTTGGTGCTGGGTTTTTCATAATAGGTGAAGACGCGCGGATCGAGGCAATAGGTGGCTCCGATGCCGATGACCTTGGTGAGGCGGCGCGTGTAGGTAGCATAAATGGCACCGACGTGTTCCTCCAAGGGATAATAGTGATGGCCTGGGCTATAACGGAAACTGCTTGAAGGTTTCACGCCGTAGCCAAGGCTGAACTCATTCTTGTTGCTCCGGATGGTGTCACGCTGCGCGAAGGCGGGTACCGCAATGGCGACGAGCAAACCGAGGATGATAAATTTGGTTTTCATAACTATTTGGATTTGAATCATTTACTTTCCAAAATGAAAATTGTACGCATAATGCAGAAATACTGCAGGTTTCAGTTGGTTGTGGGTGAAGGTTAGGCAACCTCCGGGAAGAATGTCCGGCCATTCGGTACTATACTCTTTCATGTTGACGAGCTGCCCACCAATGCCAATATCGGAGTGGCTGATGGAATAGCCAAGGATGAGTTGAGAGTAGAACCCTTCCACTGAATACCAATTAGGGTCTCCGTTTTCATGCTTGACGTATTTCAAGCGAAAGGCATATCCGGCACGCAGTTCTGAATAAGGTCCTGACTTTCCTATGCCGAAGCTGTATTTGGCATCGGCAAAGATTGGAAGGTATTGAAGCGCGTGGTGTGCGCAATAATTGGCCCCTATGCCGATTTCCAAACGGTTTCCCACTTGATAGCGCAAGACAGGACCTACGGCTCCTTCAAGGTCAATTGAATTAAAAGTGCCTTGATAAGGATGGCAGAACAAAATGCCGGCATTGGCTTCGGCTTGAAGCACGAATTGTCCCTTTTCTTGAGCGTGGAGACTCCCTATAACAAGTAGCATTCCGAGAAACAAAACTAATTTTTTCATAATGGTTTGAATTTTAAATCTTTAATTCTTTGAATTTTGAATTTTAAATTTTGAATTTAATGCGGTCTAACTGCTACAATGCGGAAATTGTTAAACCATCCTTCGGCCTCATCGGTGCCGTTGCTGATGACGAGGTGGTAGCGGCCCAAGGGTTGGTCGCCCATATAGAATCGCGTTCCTGTGTCGTAACCCGAAGTTACGGTGTCGCAAAAAATGACATGGTCTTGTCTGTTGCTGATGCTGACGACGCACTCACCCATATAATCGTGGAAGTACACATAAACGGTCTTTCCCCAATAACCCGCCTCAATGTTCGGATAGCGCATGTCGCCATTGGAAAGCGAGCCCTTGATGTCGATTTTGTCTTTGTCGTCAATGAGGTTGTTCGGATTGTATGGCTTACTGCAAGAAGCAGTAATCAAGGTGACAAACAAGATAGTAATTAATGATAAGTGTTTGGTTTTCATGCTTATTGCGGTTATGGTATCCTTGTCAATGAGAAATTGCCTTTTTGGAAATAGAGCAAGCCAAACTCCTCATTGTAATACCAGTCGTAAAGCAACTCGCCCGTGTGTTGGCTGTAAAGGATCTCGTGGTGAACCTGTTCGTAGTTGATGCCATTGATGGTACAGGTATCGTTGGATGGCAGGTACATATCCAAGTTGAGTTCGCCTTCGCTGGAGAGGAAGCGGAATGAGAACTCCTTTCCTGGCTTCACGGTGAAGCTCAGTTGGTTTGCGTACGATTGGTCACGGAGGTTCACCGTACGGGCGTAGCACTCCACCGAATGATGGGCTGGGTGCATGACGTCTCCGCCATGGATGGCGTTGATGTATTGTTCGTAGTTGTAGGGATAGGTTTCGTCGCGCTCGACTTGATACGTCACTGTGTCGCCGTTTTGGTCAAGGAATTTTACGGTTTGCCCTTGCTCGTAAGGGATGGCCGCTGCGTCCTCGTCGGACATCAGCATGTAAATGTCGGGGTGTTTCACGCAGGCGCTCATCATGAAGAGCGTCATGCCAATTATTATTATCTTTTTCATAGTGTGTTATTAATTGAATTTGTATCTGATTCCTAAACTATAGTTGCCTTCCATGCCAACTCCACATTGCAGGAATCCTGCAACGCGTTCGTTGCCAACCTCGATGCCAACAGCGGCTTGCCATGCGAAGCAGCAATGCTGGTCGGGGAGTTCAACAGCAAAATACTCTGGCTGGAATTCTTTGAGTTTGTAGCCCCAAAAGCAGATGCCCGCGTCAAACTTGGTGTATAGGACAAAATGCTTCTTGTTGATGCAATTGAGTTTCACATGACCCATCACGGAATGGGACGACTCATTGAGTGTGCAGATCAAGGGGTTATTGGTGACTAAGCCGTTGTAGGTGTAGTCGATGATTCTCGGGTCGAAGCAATAGGTGCCGCCTACGCCGACCACCTTGTTGAAGAAGTGAGTGTAAGAACCATAAATTGCCCCTACTTTGTCGATCCAGTAGTTGAAACGCATGGCGTCCATGCCGAAGTAATCGCCGCTCACTGGATGGAATCCGTAGCCGATGCTGATTTCATCGCTGACGTGACGTTCTTTTTCTTCCTCTTGCGCCAAGGCTGGCAGACAAAGAGCCAAAGCCAAGGCAATCATGATGTGTTTTTTCATATACTATTGAATTTTAATGATTTATTACTCTTCAAATAGGACTTTGATAGGGACGGGTGCGCGGTTAGGCGATTCTTCATTCTCGAAATGGAACCATGCCGAGGCTTCCTCCGTCTCGTTGGTGACGTAGAGTCGATATTCACCAGTGGGTTCGTTTTCCATGTAGATGCGGATGGTTGCCGGATACTGTTTCTTCACGTTCCTGGCATACAAAACGTCTCCGTTTTCGGCGGAAAGGGTCAGCAGGCAGTCCTCTACGGTCTCGTTGAAATAGACGTAAACTGTCTTTCCCACCAATTCCGCGTAGATGTTGACATACCGCATGTCGGGTTTGATCATAGAGCCCTTCAGGTCGATTTTGTCTTTTTCGTTGCCCGAGACATATTCCATTGTGGGCTTGGAGTTTTCAAAAGGATTGAACTTCTTGCACGAAACCACCATTAAAATGATAGCGGTGAGAATGATAAAAGTCAAATTTCTGTATTTCATGGTTTTATGATTATTCCTTCATTTTATTGTTGAGGCTTGCGCGAACTTTATCCACATTATAGACGCTGCAACCGAGCACATCGGCATATTCCTGCCTCGATAGTTTGAAGTGCGAGAGCAAGCAATAGCGGAACTCTGTTTCGGTCAAGTCGTGATAATGCTCTTTGACCGAGGCGATGAAGCCAGGATGCACGCCCTCGAAGGCCGCTTCGAAACTTGCCCAATGGTCTTCGCCCTCAAAGAGAGACTTCTCTAAGTCCTTGAAAGCTATTGGGTTGCTTCTGTCGCGCGACAGCACTTCAAAGCAGCGGATGATGTTGCATTTCTGTAGGTATTCGTCTTTTAGCTTGTCGCCGAATTCTGCTTGTAGTTCGCTTTGTTGCGCGTTCTGTTTTTGTAGTTCATCGTATTGTGCTTGCATTGCAGTCTGCTCCTGCTGTTGTTGGGCGTTGCGTTTCTTCAGTTCCAGCAAGTTTGCGTTGATTTCTGCTTCAATGCGCTTCTTTTTCAATGCGTTGAGAATCAATATGGTGACTAAAACTAGGGCCGCAATCAGGACGATGGTTAGTATGATGATTAGCCTTTGCCGCGAGAGCATTTGGCGGTTGTGTTGGTTGGCTTGTGCTTCAAAGTCATATTTCTTTTGGATTTCGAGGACGGAGCTTTGGGTTTGGTCGCCGAGGATGTCCAAAGCCACCTGTTCGTGCTGTTTCTCAAACTGATAGGCACTTTCATAGTCGCCCACGGCAAGCGCCTCCTTAATCAAAAATCCATATACGGCAGCTTGTGTCTCTGGTTTGATGTCTGTTTCCTCTATTGCGCTGAGCATCTGTGCTTTATAATAATTTAGTGAGTCGTGCTCCTCCAAGGCCAAGTGTACCTTGGCGAGGTTGAGCAAGGCGATGGGACGGCGTTTTTGGTCGGTTAGAGGCAAAGCTTTCCGCAAGCATTCTTTTGCGTTGTCGTATTTGTCAAGAAGTTGATAGGCAACGGAATAGTTGTTCCAAACCGAAGCTTCGGTGATTTTGTCTTCGGCGGTTTGAGCCAAATGCAAAGCTTGGTCGAGATAGACAAAAGCACTGTCATAATCGTCGATGATAATGTTCATCATGGCCACGGCGTTGAGGCATTTGGCCATACGCGAGATACTGTCGCCCCACAATTCTGCTGCGGCTTTGTAGTTCGTGATGGCTTCGGCTTCGTTGCCACTGTTATTGAGCAGGTCACCTATATAATATTGTGCGAAGGCCGCGCTGACCGAGTCGCCAACCATCCGCCCGTACTTGTCGGCTTCCTTGTAGCAGTTCATCGCCGACTCATATTCCTTTTTAGCTTGGCGCACGCAACCGCTATAGAGCGCAGCAGGCGCGGCGTTGTCATAATCCTTTTGCCTCACGAAGAAGTCGTAAGCCTCAAAGATTTGATCGTCTTGGCTGATGTCCTCGTAGGCCTTGTATTTGGTGCGCACCTCGTCGACCACGGCTTGCATCCTTTCCGACTTGCTTTTGGTGTTGCAAGCGGGAAGGAGCAGGATCACTCCAAGTAAGAGCAAAAAGCGTTTTTTAATCATGACTGGAATGCAGTTCATTTTGCGTTCGTTTTTCAAACGCAAAAGTATAACTAAAATTGGGCTTTTTTACACCGGAAAAGGTCATTACAAACTATTACAGTATATTTGCTCTGATAATCAATGTGTTGATAGAATGGATTACAAACTTTTTGATGTACAAAAAACTTGTTTTCCCTCTTTCGGGGTAAGAAATTCTGTGTATTTTTGCAGCCACGAACTAAAAAACAAGATAAAATGAACAACAAGAAACTTTATCGTTCGATGGCCGACAAGAAGCTCTGCGGCGTGTGTGGCGGACTTGGCGAATACTTTGAGGTGGACCCCACCTTGATCCGTCTTTTATGGGTTATCTTCACCTTCATGGGTGGCGCTGGCCTTCTGGCTTACATCATCTGTGCCATCATCGTGCCGCAGCAGAATCAGCTGCCGGAGCCGTAATTCTAACCAGAACCAACTAAACGGAAGGAAATCGCGTGTCGAAGACACGCTATCCCATTATCCCCATACGCGCAGTGTGGGGGCGTGCGTCCTACACCGCCCTGCTCTCCACACTGCCCGACTCACCAGGCCGCGTGTCGAAGACACGCTACTAGTCATCTCGTAGAAAGTATCGCTCGTCGATACTGACTCCGTTCTCCGTCAGGAACCCTCGATGCTCCTCGGCAAAAGTCTTCTTACGGTGATGTTCCTTTTGCTTCATGATATAACCTACAATCATGTCTTTGTCGCGCAAGCTGTAGCTGAATCCGGCATATTCTCGTCCCCAGCCACGAAAGTCTGGAAAATGTGGATTTGCTTTCAGCCACTTGCTGCTGTCTGTCTTCACTCGCTGCACGAATGAAGCTAGTGACAAGTATGACGGCAAGGATACAAACATATGTATATGGTCGGCAATGCCGCCTATGCGGTAGGTTTGGCATTTCAGATTCTTCGCTATGCCATAGATGTAGGCGTATAGTTCCCTCTCGTGTTCTTCGTTGATGGTGGGTTCGCTTCGGTAGGTGCGGATGACGATGTGGTAGTATGATGTTGTGTAGCTCATGGTGATGTGTTTTGGGCCCCACTCTGCATGTGGGGATGTGTGGTGTGTGTAGTCCCACACTGCATGTGGGGTAGATGGGGGTGGTGTGTGTAGCCCCATGCTAGTGGTGTGTGTGTAGCCCCACACTGCATGTGGGGTAAATAGGATGGCGTGTCTTCGACACGCTTTCTGGGTTTAGTCCTCCTCACTAGGTTGGTTGTCAAAGAAATGCTCCTGTTGTAGTTCTACCAGTACAGCCTTGATTTCGCCGTATTGATAATCTGGGCCAAGCACTTCTCGCGCAGTGTTGATTTGAGGGTCGAAGGTGGACTCAAAGTACTCTAAAATCTCGTTGTATTTTTCTTTACTGATGATTTGTGAGGCTTTGAGAGTGCCTTCTTCCACATAATGGACCAAATGACCGAGAATCGTGCTGATGGCTAGACCTCTTTCCTTGGAGATGGCCTCGACTGTCATCCCGCTGTCGAACATCGATTTGGTGAGGAGGTAGGTTTCGCCTTTTTGTTTCTTCTCTTTTTTCTCAAACTCTTCGGGCATCTTTTCAAAATGAGCAGCTTCCGAGTCTTTACCCATTGAGCGCAGAACAATGTCAAGAATCTCGGCGCCAAAGTTTCGAATGCGTTTGGTACCCATGCCTTCTATTGTCCTCAATTCCGACAGTGTGACGGGCTTTTCAGAAGCAATAGCTTTGAGGGTTCTAATAGGTGCGATATTAGAAGGGGGCACATCGTCTGCTTCGGCTCGTGCTGCACGCCATGACAGCAAAATGGAATAAAGACTGCCATTCTTACTCGGCTCAAATTTAATCTCTACCTTCTTCTTCCCGCTTTTCTCTGCCTCGATGGCTTTCACCGACTTGGTCTTTTGGTATTCCTTGACTGTGAAACCGTCTTTGCAGGCTTCCAAACAGCAGCCTTTCAGGTAGATGTCCTCTTTGAGTAGTTTCAAAGCTTCGGTGAGTTGCTCGTTGACGGCTTGGTTGTCGGTTTTGAAAGGCAAGTCGAACAATCCCTTGGCGATGGCTTTCAAGTGCTCATCGAAATAGGCTACGCCTTTTATCAAACGCTCCTGCAAGGCTGGGTTGTGCTCGCACGAAGGCGCTTGGTCGTGCAGTTTCCTGATCTGGCCTTCGAACTTGATGCCGATCGAACAAAGTTCCTCGTGTATCTTGTTCCGTCGCTGCGAGAGGTCTTGGATCATCGCGCCTTCAAAGAGGGTGTCATTATCGTAAACCACCTTCATCAGTCGGCCGAAGTCCTTGTAGATGCCGTCGAAGTCGATGAGTTCGAGCATGGTCTCCAACTCGTAGTCGTGGCGCAGTTGGTCGACTTTCTCTTGTGTGGGTTCCTTCTCAGGAAGCATTTCCACGAAATGGTTGACGGAATAGTCGTTGACCAAGGCGTTGGAGCTGATGCGTGTCTTCAGCACGAGGCCTTCCAATGAGGTGCAACGGCTGAGGGCGACATAGACCTGTCCGTGGGCGAAGGCCTGTCCAGCATCAACGATGACCTTGTCGAAGGTCAACCCCTGGCTCTTGTGGATGGTGACCGCCCATGCCAGACGCAAAGGGATTTGGGTAAAGCTGCCGATTTCCTTCTCCTCAATATCCTGATTATCAGCATTGATGGTGTATTCCATGTTCTGCCATTTCAGCTTCGGCACGGTGATGCGCTCACCATCGCTCAACACGGTCACAGTGCCTTCCTTTTCATCGTAGTCCACCAACCGCCCGATCTTACCATTGAAGAAAGCCTTCTCTGGGGTGGGGTCGTTTTTGACAAACATCACCTGCGCCCCAACTTTCAGTTCCAGTTCTTCCTTGGTAGGGTAGGTGTTTTCAGGGAAGGTGCCGTGGACTTCTGCATTGAAAATCAAAGGTTTCTCCTTGATGGCAGCCAGTTTCGACTCGTTGATCTGGTCGGCTTGGTAGTTGTGGGTGGTCAGGGTGATGTAGCCTTCATTGTCCTTAGGCTTGAAGTCGGGCTTGAAGCGGCTGTTGAGCACCCTTACGCAATCGGCATCCATTTGGTTGTTGCGCACTTTGTTCAACAAAGAGATGAAGTCGTCGTCATGTTGGCGGTAGATATGTTCTAGTTCCACGCAGACGTAAGGTGCCTTTTTCAGCACCTGACTACCAAAGAAGTAAGGCGTGTCATAATAGGGTGACAGCACTTCCCATTCCTCAGGTTTGGCCACGGGTGCCAGCTGGTGCACGTCGCCAATCATCAGCAGTTGCAATCCACCAAAGGGTTTCTGTGAGCGGCGCACACGGCGCAACACGGCATCGATGGCATCCAAGACATCGGCGCGCACCATACTGATCTCGTCGATGATGAGCAGGTCGAGGCTGCGCATCAAGTTGATTTTCTTCTTGTTGAGTTTTTGGTATTGTGCTGCCAATGTTTTTGCATTGTAGCCATTGCCCAATGCGTTTTCAGGCAGTTGCGGTCCAAAAGGCAGCTGGAAGAACGAGTGGATAGTCTGCCCGCCAGCGTTGATGGCGGCCACACCTGTGGGGGCCACCACGACCATGCGCTTGTAGGTCTTCAACGGCAGGTTCTTCAGAAAGGTGGTCTTTCCCGTACCCGCCCTTCCCGTGAGGAAGATATGCGCGTCGGTGTAGAGCACCAGTTCTTCGACGAAGTCAAGTTTCTGGTTAGTAAAGGTTTGCTGAGCCATGTTTTGGATCGCGTTCAATGTGCTAAAGTAAGCATTATTTTTCATTTTTACGGTTGGTATTTGTTTTTTCGCTGCAAAAATGCAATCCCTTTCAAGAACAAGCCGTTGAACAAACGTTTGTAGTCGACAGCAGTCGTTTGTTGTCGTTTGTTGTCGGATATATTATTGTAAATCAACAATGTTGTATTATTTCTTTTGGAGTGCGATTATTTTCCTATCTTTGTGGCGTTTTTTTTATGCAACAAACAATAAAATCTACCAATATGAAAAAAGTATTCACTGCAATCCTGGCTTTGGTACTCGTTTTTTCCTTTGGAAAAGCCAACGCCTGCACCAACTTTCTCATCACCAAAGGTGCCTCAACTGATGGCTCCTGCATGATCAGTTACGCCGCCGACAGCCATGTGCTGTATGGCGAGCTTTACCATTATCCTGCCAAAGACTGGCCGGCAGGTGCCATGCTCGACGTCTACGACTGGGACGGTGGCATGTATCGTGGCCAAATCCCGCAGGTGGCCCACACCTACAATGTGGTCGGTAACATGAATGAATACCAACTGGCTATTGGTGAAACCACCTACGGTGGTATCGAGAGCCTCTGGGAGAGCCCTGGCATCATCGACTATGGTAGCCTGATTTACATCACTTTGCAGCGTGCCAAGACCGCCCGCGAAGCCATCAAATGCATGGGTGAGCTGGTGGCCAACTACGGTTATGTCAGCGAGGGTGAGTCATTTTCTATCTCCGATACCGAAGAGTGCTGGATTCTAGAGATGATTGGCAAAGGCAAGGCTAGCAAAGGTGCAGTGTGGGTGGCCCGCCGCATCCCCGACGGCTATGTGAGCGGTCACGCCAACCAGGCACGCATCACCACTTTCCCCTTGGCCTCACGCAAGTGCAAGACCAGTATCACCTTCAAGAACATCGACAAGCTCTTGAAAGACCCGAACATCGACTGTGTCTATGCCGACGACGTCATCAGCTTTGCCAAGCAAGCCAAGCTGTATAACGGTCCCGACGATAAGTTCTCATTCTCCGATGTCTACAACCCCGTTACCTTCGATGGTGCCCGTTTCTGCGACCTCCGCGTGTGGGCCATGTTCAATAAGGTGACCGACAACATGAAGGACTATTGGGGCTATGCCACAGGTCGCGACATCAAGCGCGTGCAGCCATACACAGCCAATATGTGCCAGACCCCTGACAACTTCCCGACCAACCGCATGCCTCTTTGGGTGAAGCCCAACAAGAAGGTGAGTGTGCTCGATATGATGGACTTCATGCGCGACCACCTCGAAGGCACCGACCTCGATATGTCGCAAGACGTGGGCGCTGGCCCGTTCCACTGCCCTTATCGTTGGCGCCCCATGGACTGGGAAGTCGACGGTGTGACCTATGTACACGAGCGCACCACCGCTACCCAGCAGACAGGCTTCAGCTTCGTGGCACAAAGCCGTGGCAATTGGGAATGGCCCATCGGCGGCATCATTTGGTTTGGCGTCGACGACACCGACAACACCGTTTACTGCCCGATGTACACCTGCATGACCGAGATTCCCGAGTGCTTCCGCGAGGGCAACGGCTCGATGAGCGAGTGGTCGGAGACCTCCGCTTTCTGGACCTTCAACCAGATGAGCAACTGGGCCTACACCAAGTATGACTACATCCACCCTGAAATCAGGAAACGTCAGCGTGAGTTGGAGGAAGGTTGGGTAAATAGGGAAATCCCCGCCTTGGACGAGTACGTCAACACCATCAAGGGCAGAGAGGCTCAAATCAGGGAACTCACGCAGTTCTCCAACAACGCTGCCACTAAACTCGTTAAAACCTGGAAGAAGTTTTATCAGGAGCTGTTCATGAAGTATGTCGACGGCAATCTCAACACCGCCCAACCCATCCAACCCGGCAGCAAATACACGCCCATCAAGAGCGAACACCCCAAATATAGCGATGAGTACTATCGTATCCTCATCGAGAAGACGGGTGACAAATACAAAGCTTATTAATAGTTAGAGTTTAAAGTTTAGAGTTTAGAGATATGACAAACCCAGAAGAAGTAAAAGAAGAAAAGAAGTCGCTCAATTTTATTGAAGCGAAAGTGGAAGAAGACCTCGCCAACGGCAAGAACGGCGGACGCGTACAGACACGCTTTCCCCCAGAGCCGAACGGTTACCTCCACATCGGCCACGCCAAGGCCATTTGCCTCGACTTCGGCATCGCTGCCCAACACGGCGGCGTGTGCAACCTGCGCTTCGACGACACCAACCCCACCAAGGAGAATATGGAGTATGTCGACGCCATCAAAGAGGACATCCAATGGCTTGGCTACCAGTGGGGCAACGAATACTACGCCTCCGATTACTTCCAGCAACTCTGGGATTTTGCCATAGAGCTGATCAAACGCGGCAAGGCTTACATCGACGAGCAGAGCTCGGAAGAGATTGCTGCTCAGAAAGGCACGCCAACGCAACCAGGTATTGAGAGTCCCTACCGCAACCGTCCCGTCGAGGAGTCGCTCGACCTGTTCAACAAGATGAACAACGGCGAGATCGGTGAAGGTAAGATGGTGCTTCGTGCCAAGATCGACATGGCCAACCCCAACATGCACTTCCGCGACCCGATCATCTACCGTGTCGTCGACACGCCTCACCACCGCACAGGCACCAAGTGGCACGCCTACCCGATGTATGACTTTGCCCACGGACAGAGCGACTACTTCGAGGGTGTCACCCACTCGCTCTGCACTTTGGAATTCGTGGTGCACCGCCCGCTCTACGACCTCTTCGTCGACTGGTTGAAGGAGATTCGTGGCGAGGGCGACAACATGGACGACAACCGCCCGCGTCAGACCGAGTTCAACAAGCTGAACCTTAACTATATCCTCTTGAGCAAGCGTAACCTGCTGGTTCTCGTCAACGAGGGTCTAGTGAGCGGCTGGGACGACCCGCGCATGCCCACGATTTGTGGCTTCCGTCGCCGTGGCTACACGCCGAGCGGCATCCACAAGTTCATCGACAAGATTGGCTATACCACCTACGATGCCTTGAACGACTTTGCCCTGATGGAGAGTGCCATTCGTGAGGACCTCAACGCCACCGCCAACCGTGTGGCCGCCGTGGTCAACCCGGTGAAGCTCGTTATCACCAACTATCCTGAAGGACAAATCGAGGAGATGGAAGCCATCAACAACCCCGAAGACGAGAGCGCTGGCAGCCACAAGATCGCCTTCAGCCGCGAGCTGTGGATCGAAAAGGAAGACTTCATGGAAGACGCCCCGAAGAAATACTTCCGCATGACGCCTGGCAACGAGGTGCGCCTCAAGAACGCTTACATCGTGAAATGCACGGGTTGCAAGAAGGACGAGAATGGCGAGGTCGTGGAGGTCTATGCCGAATACGATCCCGACACCAAGAGCGGCATGCCTGGTGCCAACCGTAAGGTGAAGGGCACCATCCACTGGGTGAGTTGCGAGCGTTGTCTCGAAGCCGAGGTGCGCATGTACGACCGCCTTTGGAAGGTGGAGAACCCGCGCGACGAGCTGGCCCGCCTGCAAGGCGAAGGCAAGACCCCGCTCGAGGCCATGAAGGAGATGATGAACCCCAACTCGCTTGAGGTACGCCCCGTGTGCTACGTGGAGGAATACCTGGCCGATGCCAAGCCGCTCGACCACTTCCAGTTCCAGCGCATCGGTTACTTCACCGTCGACAAAGACAGCACGCCTGGTCATCTGGTCTTCAACCGCACCGTGGCGTTGAAGGACACATGGGCAAAGACAATGTGATTTGTAATCATCTTGATTGCATTGTTCTGTGGAGACGGAGTGCACACCGTCTCCACTTTTTTATGCGATGCGCCTTTAATTCCGACAATAATCGTAATTTTGCACGTTATTAATGCACCATGAAAGGTAAAGCGCTGTTTATTGCATCATTGTTTCTCCTGCTGTCACAAATGCTTGTGGCACAAGGGCAGGATACTGTGCAGCGCAAGAAGACCCGTATCCACATTGAGCATTACGACAAGGCCACTTTCTCGAAGAGTCAGGGCGAGATGCAGAAACTCATCGGTCACGTGAAGATGCGTCACGACTCCGCTTATTTCTTTTGCGACAGTGCCTATTTTTACCAGAGAACCAATAGCTTCGACGCGTATCAAAATGTCCATATCATCGTCAACGATAGCGTGGAGATCTTCAGCGACCTGTTGAACTATGATGGCAACATGCGTTTTGCCGAGTTTCACGACAACGTGAGGCTGCGTGACGACTCCACCACACTCTACACCGAATACCTGACCTACGACCGTAACCTGCATCTGGCCAGTTATCCCGACAGCGCTACCACGGTTCGAGGCGACAAAACCCTGAAAAGTCATTACGGCTATTACCGCGACCGGCTGAAAGAGTTTTCTTTCTTTGAGAATGTGGAGGTCTATAGCCCTAAGTACCAGATGTATACTGATACTTTGTTTTATAACACCGACATCGAAAAGATGTGGTTTGAAGGACCTACAACCATCATCAACAAGGAAAATGTGTTGGAAGGGAAGCATGGCTATTATCTTGTGAACGAAGATCATGTATATCTCGACAAACGACCCTTTATGCATAACGAGACCCAGCTGATGTGGTCGGATTCCATCTTCTATGACCGTAATCTTGGGCTGGCGCAGGCCTATAGCCAGGTGGACATGATCGACACCTCGTATAAGGTCGTCATGCGAGGCGACTATGTGGAGATGTGGGAGAACAGGGGCTTTTCCTATGCCACCGACAGCGCCTATGCCATCAGCTACGATGGTGGCGACTCGCTTTACATTCATGGCGACACGCTGTTCATGTACTTCGACAAGCAAAAGGAGGAGGCCAAAAAGCTCATCGCACGCCGAAATGTTCGGTTCTTCAAGTCGGATATGCAGGGTAAGTGCGACACCTTGACCTATCTGATGGCCGATTCCACCATCCGCATGCGCGTAGCACCTATCTTGTGGGCCGAGGACAGCCAGATGTCGGGCACCGACATCGACATCAAACTCAAGGACCATAATGTCGATTGGGTGCTGCAAAAGGGGAATGCTTTTATCATCTCGCAAGATTCTATAGAGGGCTTCAACCAAATCAAGGGACGTGACATCATTTCGCGTTTCAAGAGCGGTAGCATTCATCGTGTCAACGTTGACGGCGACAAAGCCGAGACCATCTATTGGATTCGCGATGACGAAGGCGGGACCATCGGCATCGATGTGTCGAAGTCGACGACCATGGTCATCGAGATGAAAGACAACAGCGTCGACAAGATCAAGGGGTTCAAGGACATCACTGAGACCATGTATCCTGAAGACGACCTGAAGGAAAACGACCGTTATCTGCCAGGTTTCAAGTGGAATGACGAGGCTCGCCCAAAGGACAAGGCCGACATCTTCCGTCGTATCGAGGCAGAGATGCCCGTGGTCGCTCCAACGGCAACTCAGCAAGGGGAGGAGAAGCCTGAAGGAGAAGAAGAACAGCCTAAGCGACATAGAGCAAAAAGAGAAAACAACAACAATTAATACTTAATCAATATGAAGAAACTTATCCTCATCCGTCACGGAGAAAGTGAATGGAACAAATTGAACCTCTTTACGGGGTGGACCAATGTGGACCTTTCGGAAAAAGGCGTCCAAGAAGCCATCGAAGCTGGTAAAACGCTGAAAGAGAACGGCTACAAGCCTGAGATTTGCTTCACCTCTTATCTGAAGCGTGCCATCAAGACCTTGAACTTGGCTCTCGAAGCCATGGACATGGACTGGCTGCCGGTGTACAAGTCATGGAGACTGAACGAAAAGTCGTATGGCCAGTTGCAAGGTCTTGACAAGAAGATGACCGCCGAGAAATATGGCGACGAGCAAGTGCGCCTGTGGCGTCGTGCCTTCGATGTCCGCCCGCCCGCGTTGGAGATGAACGACCCCAAGAGCCCCCGTATGGACCCGCGTTATGCCGAGCTTACCGACGAGCAAATCCCGCTCACCGAGGCCCTCTGCGACACCATCGAGCGTGTGATGCCTTACTATGAGAATAACATCATGAAAGCCTTCGACGACCACGACCAAGTGCTGGTGGTGGCCCACGGCAATAGCTTGCGTGGTGTAGTGAAGGTGCTGAAAGGCATGAGCAACGATGAAATCATCGCCTTCAACATCCCGACAGGCATCCCGTATGTCTTCGAGTTTGACGACAACATGAAGTTACAAAAGGACTTCTTCTTGGGAGATCCTGAGAAAGTGGCCGCACTGATGGCCGCCGTCGCCAACCAAGGCAAAGCGAAGTAAAAACTAAAGGGCTGCCATCCGGCAGCCCTTTAGTTTTTAGAATATATAATTAAACCCGATAAACGTCTTTAGTTTCTCGCCGTCGCGTTTGTCTAACGCGCGACCTAAGTCGACGGAGACGACAAGATTGCGGTTCATGATGAGCTTGAGGCCGCAGCCTGCACTCATGTGAAGTCCTTCTTTGCCAGCATAGCATTCAAAAGCAGGTTCGTAGTTAGGTATGCCAGAACCGCCAGCCTCCTTCATTTCTTCCTCTCTGAAAGGTTGTGTCACCATACCGGCATCGAAGAAGGGATTCAAAGCAACTAGCCAGTTTTGGTTAATGAACTGGAAGCCCACGATACGCCAGCGCATTTCCAAATTGGCAAAGGCAAAGCCCTCGCCAATGACACCATTACGGTTCACGCCGCGCAAGGTCACACTGCCGCCCAAACCCTCGGTGTACATCTTTTTGAAGAACATAGTGTTCAAGTTGTTGATCATATACCATGGGGTCTTGCCCGCGAGGCGGTTTTGGGCGCCCAAACGATAGGCGAAGGTCAGTTTGTCTTTATAGACTGGGATGTATTGTCTCCACAAGAAGGTGTATGACAGGTTGCTGTAGCCCTTGCGGTCGATGAAATCGGGAGCGCCCACCAAAGTGGCTTCAGCGTAGATGCCTTTGGTTGGGTCGCTGTTGTGGTCGCGGCTGTCGTACAACATGCCGAGACGGATTTGCGTGGTGTTGCCGCCATGGGCCTCATCTTCCTTGATGATGTTGTTCGCGGTATATTCTTCATACAAGGTTACTTGGTCTTCATAGCCTTCCAAATTGATGCGGTCGACTTTGGTGTTATAGTAGGCCAAGCCCGCTGTCCAATAGAGGTTGGGCACCCCAAAGAACGGTCTCTGCATACTTCCTACAAAGCGGAATTGGTTGCGGTTGAGGAGGTGATAGCCACTTTTGACCCCTTCAATGCCTGCGTATGGGTCGAAGGTGCTGGCTTCGAAGCCGTTGAAGCCGAAGAACTCGTATTTTTTGGCGTAGAAATAGGTCACATCAAAGAAGAGCTTGGTGTCTTTTACGACATAGGGCATGTCGCTATAAAAACGGAACACGCCCGAGCCTTTGGTGTAGCGCGAAGCTTCAACGTTAAATTTGTAATTGTAGAGGGGATAACGCGAACCGTCGCCGAAGTTGAAGATGTCGCAAGTCACGCCGTACTGGAAGCCCAGGTCGGCATCATAGCCCACCACGGGCAAGGGACCGAAGTTCCAGCCTTTCTTGATGATTTCGCCTTTTTCGTTGTAGGTCTTTTCTTTCTTGGCTTTCTTTTCTTGAGCCATGCCGCCCACGGCCAACAGCAGGGCAAGCATAAGGAATAAGGTCTTTTTCATAGCAGAAAAGGGTTTTGTTGATTGCAAAAATAAAGTATTTTTAATGAGTCGCCAACAAAATGTGCTATTTTTGCCCCATAATTATAGTGAAATGAGCTTCATCGAACTATTACTGATTGCCATTGGCCTCTCCATGGATGCCTTCTCGGTTTCCATCTGTAAAGGCTTGACCTCCAAGCAGTTTTCTTGGCGTATGGCTTTGGTCTGTGGCCTTTGGTTTGGCTTTTTCCAGGCTTTGATGCCCACGATTGGCTATTTCTTGGGTGCACAGTTTCAGGAGATGATCGAAGCCTACGACCATTGGATCGCTTTTGGTCTTCTTTTCCTTATTGGTGCCAACATGATTCGGGAAGCCATTTGGGGTAAGGAAGAAGAAGGTAAAGAAAACGGTGCCCTCGATTTCAAGACCATGTTGCTTTTGGCCATCGCCACCAGCATCGACGCCTTGGCAGTGGGCGTTTCGTTTGCATGCATCCAGGTGAAGCTGTGGTCATCGGTAGTGGTCATCGGCCTTACTACCTTCCTTTTCTCTGTCTTGGGTGTCAAGATTGGCAATGTCTTCGGTTCTAAATATGAGAAGTCGGCTGGGATTATTGGTGGTATCATATTGATTCTCATTGGATTGAAGATACTTTTGGAGCATTTGGGCATTATCAGTTTTTGACGGAAAAGAAAAATCTGACCAATTAATTGCACACCATATCAAAATAATGTGTAATTTTGCAGCGCAAAACGGTTCGGGATGTAGCGCAGCCCGGTAGCGCGCTTCGTTCGGGACGAAGAGGCCGCAAGTTCGAATCTTGTCATCCCGACTTTGTCAAAGCCAGCTTGAGTTTCAGGCTGGTTTTTTTGTAGTACTGCGGTCCCTGAGCCTGTCGAAGGGCCGCCCTAATGGAAAAATGATGAAACCCAACATCGAAATCATGGCCCCCGTGGGCTCCTACGAGGCCCTTTCAGCCGCCATACAGGCTGGTGCTGGTAGTGTTTACTTCGGCATCGGCAAACTCAACATGCGTTCGCGCTCGGCGAAGAACTTCACCCTTGATGACTTACACCAATTGGCTGAAACCTGCAAAGAACATAATGTAAAAAGCTATGTTACAGTCAATACCATCATTTACGATGAGGAGATGGAGGAGATGCACCAATTGCTCGATGCCATCAAGGCCAATGGCATCTCGGCCATCATCGCCTCCGACCAAAGCGTGATACAATATGCCCGACAAATCGGCGTCGAGGTGCACATGTCCACCCAATGCAATATCACCAATCTTGAAGCAGTGCGCTATTACTCCCAGTTTGCCGATGTGATGGTGACCGCCCGCGAACTTAACATCGACCAAGTGCGCCACATCACTGAGGAGATTGAACGCCAACAGATCCGTGGCCCTCATGGCGACTTGGTACGCATCGAGGTGTTCTGCCATGGCGCGCTTTGTATGGCCATCTCGGGCAAGTGTAATTTAAGCCAGGACATCTATAACTCGTCCTCCAACCGTGGCGCTTGCATGCAGCTTTGCCGTCGCGGCTACGATGTGCGCGAACGCGAGGAAGGCTATGAATTGATGCTCGATAATGAGTACATTATGTCGCCTAAAGACCTCTGCACTTTGCCTTTCTTGGACAGGGTGTTGGATGCCGGTGTGGAAGTGCTGAAAATCGAAGGCCGCGGTCGCTCGCCGGAGTATACCAAGCTGACGGTGTCGGTCTATAGCGAGGCGGTAAAAGCCATTCAGGAAGGAACCTTCACGCAAGAGAAGATTGACGCTTGGATGGAACGGTTGAAGAGCGTTTATAACCGTGGCTTTTGGGACGGCTATTATCTGGGTCGCCGCACTTTTGAGTGGTCGAAACAATATGGCTCTCACGCCACCCAAAGCAAGGAGTACATCGGGCTCATTACCAATTATTACAGCAAGTTGGGTGTGGCCGAAATCCGCATGGACAGCGACGCCCTCAAACTCGGTGAACAAATCATGATCATCGGTCCGACTACTGGTGTCTATGAGGACACACTTACCGAAATCCGCGTGGATTTGGGCAATGTGCAACAAACCGACAAAGGCGAGTATTGTTCCATTCCCGTGAAGTCGCTGGTGCGTCGTGGTGACAAGGTTTATAAAGTAATTTCAACCTTGTAGGGACGCATCGAATGCGTCCATAATTTGTTTCAATTATGCAGAATTTCAATTTACATACGCATAGCGTTTATAGTGACGGCAAATCCCAGCCCCGTGAAATCGTGGAAGAGGCCATCCGTCAGGGCTTGACGACACTTGGTTTTTCGGAGCATAGTCCGCTGCCTTTCGACAATACTTTTTCGGTAAAATCAGCCGACATGCCGAGTTATGTGTCCGAAATTGCCCAATTGAAAGAGGAATTCAAAGACCAAATCGACATCTACTGCGCCTTGGAGGCGGACTACCTCACAGGTGTTTCAGAGCCTTTTGCTGTGACCAAGGAGAAGTATCACCTGGATTATCTGATTGGTGGGGTGCATTTGGTTGTGGATCCGGCCCTTCGACAGGCTCAGGGACCTCTTGCCGAACAAATCTGGTTCATCGATGGCCCCAAGTGGGAAGTCTATGACGAAGGCCTGCAAAAGTTTTTCAATGGCGACATCCGTCGTGCCGTGCGCCGTTTCTTCGAGCAGTCGAACGAGATGATTGAAAACGAGCAGTTTGACATTATCGCCCACTTCGATAAAATCAAGATGCACAACCGCGACCGCTATTTCCACGAGGACGAGCCTTGGTACCGCAAACACGCCCTCGAAACCCTCGACCTCATCCGCGAGAAAGGCCTAGTGATGGAAATCAACACGCGCGGCATCTACAAGAAACGCTACAACGGCTTCTATCCCTCGCCTTGGCTGATGGAGGAGGCATGCAAGATGGGCGTTCCTGTCATCATTTCCGCCGATGCGCACCACTTTAGCGAAATCACCCTCGAATTTGCCGCTGCAGAGGAAGCCTTGAAACGCGCAGGTTACCGCAGCGTGGTCAATTTCAAGGATGGGCATTTTATCGAAATAGGCCTGTGACAAAAAGACTATGGCCGCCCTCACCTTTGTGAAAGCGGCCATAGTCATAGGCCATAAGCCTTAGTGAAATCTACAGCTTCAAATAGTTCATCACGTTCTTTTCAATACGCTTGACAAGGTCTTCCGAATCGGGAGCCTTCTCAAACTTGTGTCCCGTGACCTTCTCGTAAAGTTCGATGTAGCGCTCCGAAACGCTGTTGACGTATTCAGGCGTCATTTCGGGCACTTGCTGGCCTTCCTTGCCTTGGAAGCCGTTGGCCATCAGCCACTCGCGGACGAACTCCTTGGAGAGTTGCACCTGTGGCTCGCCCTTGGCAAAGCGTTCCTCGTATTGGTCGGCGATGAAGTAGCGCGACGAGTCGGGCGTGTGGATCTCGTCCATCAGCACGATTTGGTCGCCAATCTTGCCGAACTCGTATTTCGTATCAACGAGAATCAAGCCCTGCTTGGCAGCGATTTCGGTACCGCGCTGGAAGAGCTTGCGGGTGATGTCTTCAATCTGCACATAGTCGCTCTCGCTGATGAGTCCACGGCTGATGATTTCCTCGCGTGAGATGTCCTCGTCATGGCCTTCCTCAGCCTTCGTGGTTGGGGTGATGATGGGCTCGGCGAAGCGTTGGTGTTCTTTCATGCCGTCGGGGATCTGCACGCCGCAGATGGTGTGTTGACCGCTCTTGTAGGTGCGCCATGAACTACCGGTGAGATAACCACGGATGATCATCTCAATCGGGAAGGGTTTGCAAAGTCTCCCCACGGTGACCATCGGGTCGGGCGTGGCAAGTTTCCAGTTGGGGACGATGTCGGCAGTGGCATCGAGGAACATGGCGGCAATCTGGTTGAGGACCTGTCCTTTATAAGGAATGCCCTTGGGCAGGATGACATCGAAAGCCGAGATGCGGTCGGTGGCGACCATCACCATATACTCGTCGTTGATGAAATAACAATCGCGGACCTTGCCGTGATACACCTTGGTCTGACCAGGGAATTTGTAATCTGTTCTAGTTAATGCGTTCATTATATTCAGTTGTTAGTTGTTCAGTTGTTCAGTTGTTAGTTGTTCAGTTGTTAGTTGTTCAGTTGGCAGTTGTTCGGTCGACTCCTCATCATCATGATGCTTCTTATAGGCATTGATGATGTCCGTCACCAGTTTATGTCTGACCACGTCCTTGTCGTCCAGATAGATGAATTCGATGCCTTTCACATCTTTTAGCACCTCCATGGCCTGCGGCAATCCCGAGGGCGTCTTGGGCGGCAGGTCGATTTGAGTGATGTCGCCGGTGACGATGAACTTGGCCGAGCGTCCCATGCGGGTGAGGAACATCTTCAGTTGGCTGCGCGTGGCGTTCTGGGCCTCGTCGAGGATGACGAAGGCATGGTCCAAGGTGCGACCGCGCATGAAGGCCAGCGGCGCAATTTCAATAGTGTGGTCTTCGAGGTAACCCTCAAGTTTGGTGCCAGGAATCATGTCGCGCAAGGCGTCATAAAGTGGCTGCAGATAGGGGTCGAGCTTGTCCTTGAGGTCGCCAGGGAGAAAGCCTAGGTGCTCGTCGGCTTCGACGGCGGGACGGGTCAAAATGATTCTTCTGACCTGCTTGGCTTTCAGGGCACGAACAGCCAAAGCCACGGCGGTATAGGTCTTTCCCGTTCCGGCAGGACCGATGGCAAAGATCAAGTCCTTCTGTTCCGATGCCGTCACCATGCGTTTCTGGTTGGCAGTGATGGCTTTGACGGGGACGCCGCTGCGTCCGAACACGAGTACGTCACTTTCCGACATCTTCTGCTGCAGTTCGTTGTCGGTAGCCGCCATCATCACGTCTTCCACGGTCTGGGCGGTGAGTTTGCCAAAACGTTCTAGCTGCACCATCAAGGTCTCGTAGCGGCTGGCGAAATACTCAATCTCATCGTCGTCGCCAATCACTTTCACAAAGTCGCCACGAGCGATGATTTTCAACTTAGGGAACATGCTCTTCACCAACTCCAGGTATTTGTCGTTGGGTCCGTGAAGTTCTTTAGGGTCAACATTTTCTATTTGAAGAATCTGTTCTGCCATGGTTACTGAGTTCGTCGATGTATGTCTTTTTATTTGCTCGCAAAGATAGTGATAATTTTTTTCTAAAACCTATGGCTAGTTTCACATAAATGATATACCTTTGCAAAATCTCTATACCACTTTTTGCAGACGATGGCAATTATCACAATAACAAGCGATTGGGGAACGAAGGATTATTATGCTGCGGCAGTTAAAGGAACGATTCTGTCGCAATTGCCCGATGCCACTATCGTTGATGTTACTCACGAAATCGAGCCGTTCAATGTCGCTCAGGCAGGTTTCACGTTGAAAAACTGCTATCGCTGCTTCCCTCCGGGTACCATTCACATCATTGCTGTTGACACGATCGAGTCGGCTGAATGTCCGCATGTGGTGGTGAAAGCCGAGGGACAATACTTCATCTCTACCGATAATGGCATCTTCAGCCATATCCTTGACGGGAAATACGACGAGGCCTATTGCATCGATGTGATGCAGGACTCCGATTTCTTCACGTTTGCCACGCGCGACCGTTTTGTCAAGGTGGCCGTGATGATTGCCAAAGGCGAGCTGTTGTCGAACATCGGTGAGCCGCGCCTGAGGCTCAATCCCGGTGGCGCTTTCTGTGCCGTGGCACGCGACAATACCATCGAGGGCGTGGTGATGCATATCGACTCATACGACAACTTAATTACCAATATCTCCAAGGAGTTGTTCGAGAAGGAGCGTCGTGGCCGCGACTTTGTCATCCAGGTTAAAGGCGCGCTCTATACCGTCGAGGAAATCTCGGATAGTTATCTGGATGTCGATGTGGTGGATCTGGTGGCCATCTTCGGTACTCATGGCTATCTCGAACTGGCCTTGAACAAAGCTAAGTTGGCCTCGCTCTGCGGCATCGAGCCTTCCTCGACCATCAAGGTGATTTTCGATGACGGGAAATCTACCCCTACTTTGGATTCTTTATTCTGATTTCCAAACCTTTTTGACGACAACCAGCTGAAACACTTTCCAGAGTATCAGCCCAATGAGTATGCCTAAGAGTGCGCCACAAACGATGTCGCCAGGGTAGTGGAATCCTATGTATATGCGACTGTAACTAGAGATGAAGGCCCAAAGATAAAGCGCCAAGCCAGCCCACCAGCGGTTTTTGCCCAGCGCCCCTGTTAGAAAAGCGGCAATCGCAAAGGTGTTGGCCGCATGTGATGAGACGAAGCCGTATTTTCCTCCTGCCATGCCATTGGGAAGATAAATCAAATCTTGGAAGTCGACATTATAGCAAGGTCTCAGGCGATGAAACAAGGGCTTGCAGACATGGGCAGAGAGCTGGTCGGAGCAGAGCACGACCAAACCGATGGCCAGAAAAATCCACCAACAACGTTTGCCATACTGCTTCACAATCCAATAAACGAACAACGCGTATAAGGGCAACCACACCCACATCTGTGTGACGGCAATCATAGCCTTGTCCAGCCAATCGGCATGGAGTCCGTTGAGAAAGAGGAAGAGGTCGGAATCGATGGAGGAGAGGTAATCCATGGTTGCTGTGTTTACCAGTCTTCTTCGTCTCCTTTGTTCAGCGTCAACCAAATCAAGTCTTTCAACTCATCGATGCCTTGCTGGGCGACGGAGCTGATGAAGACATGCGGTATCTTCTTAGGCAGGTGCTTCTTGATTTCCTTGATGGTGTCTTCGTCCACCAAATCGCACTTGGTGATGGCCAGGATGCGGTCCTTGTCCATCAGCTCGGGGTTGTATTTCTTCAACTCGTTGAGCAGGATATCGTATTCTGCCTTCACGTCTTCGGTGTTGGCAGGCACCATAAACAAGAGGGTGGAGTTTCTTTCAATATGTCTCAAGAATCTGATACCCAGCCCCTTGCCTTCTGCCGCACCTTCGATGATGCCAGGGATGTCGGCCATGACGAAACTGCGGTGGCCACGATAGCTGACGATGCCGAGGTTGGGCACAAGGGTGGTGAAGGGATAATCGGCGATCTCGGGCTTGGCTGCCGAGACGACAGAGAGTAATGTCGACTTGCCTGCATTGGGAAAGCCGACCAGACCGACATCAGCCAACAGTTTTAATTCCAAGGTGATCCAATCCTCTTGGCAGGGCTCGCCAGGTTGTGCGAACTTGGGTGCCTGCAGTGTGGCCGTCTTGAAGAAGGCATTGCCTTTGCCACCGCGTCCGCCTTTGAGGAGCACGATTTCTTGCTTGTCTTCGGTGATCTCGCCTATCATGGTGTGGTCTTCGGCACGATAGGCTACGGTGCCCAGTGGGACATCGATGTAGATGTCATCACCAGCGGCACCTGTGAGTTGGTTTTTGCCTCCCGGCACGCCGTCGCCGGCATAGATATGCTTCGTGTAGCGCAGATGCAGTAGGGTCCACAGCTGGGCGTTGCCGCGCATGATGACGTTGCCGCCACGACCGCCGTCACCGCCGTCGGGTCCGCCTTTCGGGATGTATTTTTCGCGGCGGAAATGCAACGAGCCGTGTCCGCCCTTGCCTGAACGGCAGAAGATTTTGACGTAGTCGACAAAGTTAGAAGTCATAATGCTCTACTTTTTTATGGATTAAAACTCATCGATGTATTCGTCGCTTTCGTTGTCGTTGTATTGCCAGCAGTTGAAGTCCAAGTCAACACCAGGAGCATAAGGTTTCGTGAAGTCGCCTTGGCTGATTCCCAGGTTCGGGTCGTTGTATACTTTCTTCATATACATGGCCCATATCGGCAATGCTGTATGCGAGCCTTGTCCCAAACGAGTCGAGCGGAAGTGGACACTACGGTCTTCGGCACCAACCCACACGCCAGTGGTGAGGTCGGGGGTGATGCCCATGAAGTAACCGTCGCTGTTCTTTTGGGTGGTACCCGTCTTGCCAGCGATGGGGTTCTTGAAGCCGTACAAAGAGCGCAGGCGTACACCGGTACCGCTTTGCACCACGCCTTTCATCAGTTCCACCATCTTGTAGGCGGTGACCTCGCTCATGGCTTCAGTTTCTTCGGGAGTGAAACGTTGGATGACGTTGCCGTTTTTGTCTTCGATGCGGGTGATGAACATGGGTTTGATGTAGACACCTTGGTTGGCGAAGGTGCTCATGGCTCCGACCATCTCGATAAGTTTCAGGTCACACACGCCCAAGCAGATGGAGGGCACAGGGTCGATGGGTGATTCAACGCCCATGCGGCGGGCCATACCGATGACGGCCTCGGGGCCGAATTGGTTCATCAGATAAGCCGAGATCCAGTTGTTGGATTGTGCCAAAGCGTTTTTCAGCGTGATTTCGCCACCGCCGCCACCGGAGTTGCCAGGCGACCAGAAACGACCGTCTGGAAGCTCGATGTTATACGGGATGTTGGGGATTCTCGTGCATGGCGTGAACTCGCCTTCTTGCATGGCCAAGGTATAGACGAAAGGCTTGAAGGTGGAACCCACCTGACGACGGGCTTGGGTGACGTGGTCATATTTGAAGAAACGGTAGTCGATGCCGCCGACATAGGCCTTGACATGGCCGGTGTGCGACTCGATAGAGACCAGACTGGCTTGCAGGTACCATTTGTAGTAACGGATGGAGTCCATCGGGCTCATCACCGTGTCGATAGGTCCGTTCCACGAGAAGATGGTCATGGGTACGGGTCTGTTGAACTCAGCCTTGATGGAGTCCATGCACATGCCCGAGTTCTTCAGCGAACGATAACGGTCGGAGCGTTTCATCGACGTCTCCAAGATGTGGTCGATTTCATCGGCAGAGACATTGGAGAACGGTGCATTCTTGTATCCCTTCCAGTGGTTGAAGAACATGGGTTGCAACTCCTTGCTCATGAAGTCCTTGACGGCATCTTCAGCATAACGTTGCATGCGTGAGTCGATGGTAGTATAGATGCGCAAGCCATCGCGATAGATGTTGTAAGGCTCGCCGTCGGCACGGGTCGTGTTTTTCGCCCAGTCGTTGAGGTAGCCTCTGAGGAACTCACGGAAATAGGTGGCTTGACCGGTGTTGTGGTCCGAGACGTTGAAATGCGACATGTCGATCGGGATTTGCGACACGGAGTCGCACTCCTCTTGGGTGATGAAGCCGTTGTCGACCATTTTTTGGAGCACCAGGTTGCGTCGGCCTAACGAACGTTCGGGGTTACGTATGGGGCTGTAACGAGTGGGGGCGTTGACCACGCCGGCCATCAGTGCGCATTCCTCCAAGTTGAGGTCTTTAGGGTTCTTGTCAAAGAAGGTGTTGGCTGCCGAGCGGATGCCGTAGGCGTTGTGTCCGAAAGCCACCGTGTTGAGGTACATGGCTACGATCTCTTCCTTCGAATAATTATGTTCCAGCTTGGTAGCCGTGATCCATTCCTTGAATTTTCGCAGTACCAGTTTCGGGGTGCTTAGGTTCTCGCCGCGAGGGAAGAGGTTTTTGGCCAGCTGCTGCGTGATGGTACTACCACCACCTCTTTTGTTACCCGTCAGCACGCCAAAGGCGACACGGAAGAGGGCTTTCTCGTCGATGCCCGAGTGCTCGGTGAAGCGCTCGTCTTCGATGCTGATCAATGCCTCAGGCATATAATGCGAGAGCTCGCTATATCGCACATTGGAGCGGTTTTCCACGAAATAGGATCCCAACAGTTTGCCGTCGGCGGAGTAAATCTCCGTGGCGAGGTTGGTGCGCGGGTTTTCCAACTCGTCGAAACTCGGCATTTTGCCAAAAATGCCAACGGCAACACAGAAGAAGAACAAAATGATGAACAAGAGGACCGATCCAAAGATGACCCAGAGGTTCTTGACGGCTTTTGATTTTCCTTCCGTAGGTTTGTTCTTGCTGTTATTCATGATATTATTGTTTTTCTATGTATAGTCCGATGTCGGAGATGCCTTTCAAGACCGGGTCGCGCATGGCTTGTTCGATCTCGAAATGATAGGATCCCGACAAGGGGAACAACAGGTTTTCGTTCAAGGGTATGGTGAGGTCACGCATGCTGCCACTGCTTTTACCGATCCATTTGCCATCGGGTGTGGCCAGCGTGCATTCTATGGTGTCGTGGGTGACATTGCCATTGGGCATACGTGTGTGGAGGAAGACAAAGAGGTTGCTATAGCGGTAGTTTTCCAGATGACGCAAGCCTAAGCCAAATAGGTAAGGGCTGATGGTGTCGTTGATGTCGACATCAAAAGCCACCCGTTCGGTCTGAGGCCATTCGGCTTCAGGGATGACGGTGCGTTTGTCAAATGAGTCATTGCTGCACGAGGCCAAAGCCATCATGCAACAAATCCCTAATATCCAATGGAGTCTTCTTTTCATTCTTGTGTTTTTTAGTCGCTCATCTTCTTCAGGTCGGCCTCGCCGTAGCCTTCGTTGGTGTTGGTCTGGGCTTCCTTGGTGATGGCATAGTCTTCCAGCTTGGCAGGCTTTTGGCCTTTCTTGTTCATGGCGATGATTTCTTTCACCTTGTCGACGGGCAGGGCCATGATGTTCCCCTTGTCGTTGGTGTAGGAATACCACATGATGCCTTTGAACACATCGTTTTTCTGGTGTATGGCATCGCCGCTTTCGAAATGCAGTACGATGTTGGGGTCGGAGAATGACTTCAAGGCTTCCACGTAAGCTTCATACTCGAAGTTGAGGCAACATTTCAGTTTGCCACATTGTCCGGCCAGTTTTTGCGGGTTGGGGGAGAGCTGCTGCACACGGGCCACGCCGGTAGTCACCGACTGGAAATCGCTGATCCAGGAGGCGCAGCACAACTCACGACCGCATGAGCCGATACCGCCCAACTTAGCCGATTCCTGACGAACACCTATTTGGCGCATCTCGATGCGGATGTGGAACTCTTCTGCCAGTTTCTTGATGAGTTCGCGGAAGTCGACACGGCCATCGGCGGTATAATAGAAGATGGCTTTGGTCTTGTCGCCTTGGTATTCCACGTCGTTCAACTTCATCTCAAGTCCCAGGTTCTCGGCGATGGTGCGTGTGCGCGAAAGGGTGCCGTCTTCCAACTTGATGGCCGAAAGCCATTTCTCAATATCGTTGGCACGTGCCCTGCGATAGATTTTTTTCATCTCGTTGAGCGGTGTGCGGAAACGCTTACGCTTCATCTGGCGTTTAACGATCTCGCCCAAAAGGGTAACGATGCCGATGTCGTGTCCGATGGCGGCTTCGACGGCCACCAACTCGCCCACCTCCAAGTTAAGGTCCTCAGGATAAGTGAAATAGTCTTTTCTGTCGTTCTTGAAACGTACTTCGGCAAGGCATACGTTGCCCTGCACTTCCTGGTTCTCATAATCTTTCAGCCAATCAAATTGATTCAGCTTGCATCGGCCGCAAGAAAGCACTTTTTGCCCCGGAACATACTCTTCGGTTAGCCGACAGCCTCGGTTCAATAATTGGGCATCAGTGCGGTCGTTCATATTAATATGTTGATTGTCAGACATGTATAAATTTCGTTTTAAATCATATATATAAACTGCAAAAATACGAAAAAAAACTATATCTTTGTGGCCGATATTAAGGAAACAATTGTTTAACTGTAAAAATAAGTTCCTATGAAGAAAGGTATTCTCGTGATTCTTATCCTCGCACTGCTTGCCGTGCTTTGGGGAATGAAGATCTACAATGGTTTGGTCTCGCAACAAGAGGCTGTCGAAACGGCTGTTGGCAATGTGCAAACGGCTTACCAGAAACGTGCTGACCTGATTCCCAATCTTGTCGCCACGGTGAAAAACTATGCTGAATACGAAGCTGGTACGCTGACGGCAGTGGTCGAGGCCAGAGCCAAGGCAACGGCGACCACGCTTGATGCCAGCAACCTTACCGAGGAAAACATGAAAGCTTTCCAGGCCGCTCAGGACGAGATGTCGGGCGCTTTGTCGCGTCTGTTGGTCACGGTCGAGCAATATCCCGATTTGAAAGCCAACCAGAATTATCTCGACCTTCAATCGCAACTTGAGGCTTGTGAAAACACCATCGCCAACGCCAGAAGGGAGTTTAACGAAACAGCTAAGGCCTACAACACCGCCGTCCGTCGTTTCCCGGCCAATATCGTGGCGAATATGTTCGGTTTCGACAAGAAGCCTTATTTCGAGGCCTCCGAAGCCGCTCAGCAAGCCCCCGATGTCAAGGACCTCTTTGAATAAAAGGAGTATTTTTTGGAGCAATAGACCCGTATCGTCTTGGTACGGGTCTTTTTTTTGCCTTCCGAAAAATGCAGATTTTGCGTTGTCTATTCAAAAAAAACTATTTTTGCACCTTTAAAACTGATTACAATTATGTGTGGAATAGTTGCTTATCTTGGCCATCAGGACGCCTATCCGATTTTGATTGAGGGCCTGAAACGTCTTGAATATCGTGGTTACGACAGTGCCGGTGTGGCGCTTCTCAATGATGCCGATGTATTGAATGTGTATAAGACCAAGGGCAAGGTCTCCGACTTGGAGGCTTTCGCCGATGGCAAGGACGTCAGCGGTCATATAGGCATCGCCCACACGCGCTGGGCCACCCATGGCGAGCCCAATCAGGTGAACGCCCATCCCCATCGCTCACAATCGGGCAATCTCGCATTGATCCATAATGGTATCATTGAGAACTATCTGAGCCTTCGCAAGGAACTGGAAAAACGTGGGTTTAAGTTCCTGTCGTCGACCGACACGGAGGTACTCACCAACCTCATCGAAGACGTGCAGCAAAGCGAGCATGTCGATTTGTTTGAGGCCGTGCGCATTGCCTTGAACCACGTGGTGGGCGCCTATGCCATCGCCATTGTGGAAAAAGGACACCCCGACGAACTCATCGCCGCCCGTAAAGGCAGCCCCATGGTCATCGGCATAGGCGAAAACGAGTATTATATCGCCTCCGATGCGACACCTATCGTGGGTCGCACCCAGAAGGTGGTCTACCTTGAGGATGAGCAGGTGGTACGCATCAAGTTGGGCGAAGAGCTTCACATCAAGACCATTCATGACGTGGAAGCCATGCCCTACGTGCAGGAACTGAAGATGAACCTCGACTCTATCGAGAAGGCGGGCTTCGACCATTTCATGATGAAGGAGATCTACGAACAGCCTACCATCGTGCGCGACACCATGCGCGGTCGTCTGCTCCCCGAACATAACACGGTGCGCCTCGGTGGCATACTTCAATATGAGAAACAACTGCTTTATGCCGATAACATCGTCTTTGTGGCCTGCGGCACTTCGTGGCATGCCAGCCTCGTGGGTAGCTACCTCATCGAGAAGCTGGCCAAGATTCGTGTCAAGGTGGAATATGCTTCGGAGTTCCGTTATCGCGATCCTGTCATCACGCCCCACGATGTGGTGATTGCCGTGTCGCAGTCGGGCGAGACCGCCGACACCTTGGCTGCCATACAACTTGCCAAGGAGAAAGGCGCGGTCGTGCTGGGCATCTGCAACGTGATTGGCTCGTCCATCTCCAGAGCTACCGACGCGGGCATCTACACCCATGCCGGTCCTGAGATCGGTGTGGCCTCGACCAAGGCTTTTACCTCGCAGGTGACCGTGATGGCTATGCTGGCTCTGCGCCTTGCCGAGTTGAAGGGCTCGATGAAAGAAGAGGAACGTCTTGCCTTCATTCAGGAGTTGGACCGTATCCCCGAAAAGATTCAGTGGACCCTCGACCACAGCGGCCATGTGAAGGACATCGCAATGAAATACAAGAATGTGCGCAATATGTTGTATCTTGGTCGTTTGCAGAACTATCCTGTGGCTTTGGAAGGCGCCTTGAAGCTGAAAGAGATTTCCTATATCCATGCCGAAGGCTATCCTGCCGCCGAGATGAAGCACGGCCCTATCGCCTTGATTGACAAGGACATGCCCGTTGTGTTTATTGCCACCAACCACAGCACTTACGAAAAAGTGCTCAGCAACATCCAGGAGGTGAAGGCTCGCGACGGAAAAATCATCGCCGTCATCAGCGAGAAGGATGTGTTGGCGCGTAAGATGGCCGACTATGTCATCGAGATCCCCGAGACGGAATGCCTCTATTCGCCCCTCTTGGCCACCGTGCCCTTGCAGATCCTTGCCTACCACATCGCAGTAATGCGCGGCTGCAACGTCGACCAGCCCCGAAATCTGGCCAAATCGGTCACCGTTGAGTAGTGTTTTTCATCCCTATTAATTGTGACGAGGGGTGTTTTTCGTCACAATTTGCCGTTTTTCGTCACTAAATTCGTCACTTTCGTCCCAAAACGCCGTTTTTCGTCACTTTTTGGGAATGTCTATACCTTGGTTGCATGGCAACGGTTTTGTTGTGGTATTTTTGCCTCGTCAAAATGAACAAAGAAAGATGAAAAACAGGATTTGCACTTTTGGAGATTCGATCATGCGTGGTGTGGTGTCGGACGAAAAGAGCTCCGACGGCAAGCCTATTTATAAGGTGTCTGATTTGGGATTTGTGAATCGTTGTGAGCACCGACTGGGGGTCAAGATTTTGAACTTTGCCTGTTTTGGCAGCACCACCTCGCAGGGCATGAAGTATATCAACCGTTATGAAGACCAGGTGAAGGATACTGACATTGCCGTGTTTGAATATGGCGGCAACGACTGCGACTTCGATTGGAAGGCCGTCGCGGATGCCCCTTGGCAACCGCATCAACCTAAAGTTACGCTGACCAACTTCGTGAGGCAATATGAGGCTTTAATTAATAAGGTAAAAAGCATGAAGATCCGTCCGGTCATCATGTCGATGCCGCTCATCGACCCCGACCGTTTCTTTGAGTTCTTGTCGTTGGGCCTTAACAAAGACAACATTTTGGGATGGCTTGGCGGCAAGACCATGCGTATCTACCAATGGCATGAAATGTATAACGTGGAACTTTTCAAGATGTCGAACCAGCTGAAGGTGCCAATCATCGACATAACGACACCCTTCCTGGAGACGTTAAACTATAGTGACTACCTCTGTGCCGACGGCATCCATCCCAACGAACGGGGTCATGCCTTGATCGCCGACACGGTGGCCAGTCTGGCACCAAATTATCTGAACTGAACGGGGCTCATCCATTGACGTATTATTTCCATATCCATCAACGTCAAGAGCCCTAAACAAAAACAGCTCCGAAAGGAGCTGTTTTTTTTCGTACCGAAGGCCGGGATCGAACCGGCACGAGTGTTACCTCATCGGTTTTTGAGACCGACGCGTCTACCGATTCCGCCACTTCGGCATGGTGTCATCGCGTCAAACGCGGCTGCAAAAATACGGAAAAAATTGTTTACTGCAAGCATAAGGCGAAAAAAAACAGAAAATGTTCTTGTTTGCACGGATTAATTCCCTAATTTTGCAGCCCGAAAAACGGAGTAAAAATCAATATAATATCCTTCAAAAATGTCAGGAAGATTTGTTTCCATTTTCGCCGGTAGAGCCACTAAGGAATTGGGCACTAAGATTGCCAAAGCCTATGGTTCAGAACTGGGTAAGTCGCAAGTCGTCGTCTTCTCCGATGGCGAGTTCCAGCCTTCATACGAAGAGAGCATCCGTGGCCATCATGTTTTCATCGTGCAGTCCACCATGCCCTCCACCGATAACCTGATGGAGCTTTTGCTTATGATTGACGCTGCCAAGCGTGCCTCGGCCCACAAGATCATCGCCGTGATTCCTTATTTCGGTTGGGCACGTCAGGACCGCAAGGACCAGCCGCGTGTGAGCATCGGCTCGAAGTTGGTGGCCAATCTGCTGACTGCCGCTGGCGTGAACCGTATCATTACCCTCGACCTGCATGCCGACCAGATCCAAGGCTTCTTCGACATCCCTGTGGACGCCCTCTATGCCTCAAGCCTCTTCATCGACTACATCCAGAAGATGCAAATCAAGGACTTGATGATGGCTTCGCCCGATGTGGGTGGCTCGAAGCGTGCTTCGGCCTATGCCAAACGTTTGGGTTGCGATCTCGCCATTTGCCACAAGCAACGCTCACGCGCCAATGTGGTGGATAGCATGACGCTTATCGGCGATGTGAAGGATAAGAATGTGATCCTCGTCGACGACATCATCGACACGGCTGGCACCATCGTCAAGGCTGGCCAGGTTTTGATGGACAACGGCGCCAAGAGCGTGCGTGCCTTTGCCACCCACGCCGTGTGCAGCGGTCCCGCCATGGAACGCCTCGACAACTCGGTGTTCAGCGAAGTGGTGGTCACCGACTCTATCCCGTTGCCTGCCAACGCCTCCAAGAAGATCCATGTGGTGAGCACCGCTGACTTGTTTGCCGATGTCATCCACCGCGTCGAGTCGTATGAGTCCATTAGCTCGCTGTTCAGATAAATGACAATCTCGTAGAGTCGTGGCTTGTCCTGTCTCTACCAACAATAAACAATTCAATTAATCAACAACTAAACAATTAACACAATGAAAACTGTATCATTGAGCGGTTCTCTCCGCGAGAACGTAGGGAAAAAGGATACTAAGGCTTTGCGTAAGGCCGAAATGGTTCCTTGTGTCATGTACGGTGCTGGTGAAGAGCAAGTGCACTTCGCCACTTCCGCCAAGAACTTTGCCAAGATCCTCTTCACCCCTGAGACCTACATCATCGATTTCGATGTGAACGGCAAGACTTACAAGACCATCCTCCAGGACATCCAATATCATCCTGTGACGGATCGCGTGTTGCACGCCGACTTCCTCATCGTGAAGGAAGACAAACCCATCACCGTTGTGCTGCCTATCGCTCTCGAAGGCTCAGCCACTGGTGTGATGCGTGGTGGTAAACCCAAGATGGGTATCAAGAAAGTTAAGGTCAATGGCCTGATTAAGGACCTCCCGGACTATGTGAAGGTGAACATCAGCAATGTGAACATCAACGAAGCCATTAAGGTGAAGGATCTGAACATTGAGAATGTGACCCCCGTCACTCCTGGTTACACCGTCATCTTCGCCGTCAACGCCGCTCGTGGCGCTTCTGTCGGTGAAGAAGAAACTGAAGAGTAAATTTTTGTTTTCATAATGGTGGGCCGCCTTCGGGCGGCCTTTTTCATATTTATGAAATTATCTATCTTTGCACGTCTTTTCCGAAGAGGAAGACAAAACGAACCCGATGAAATGAAATATCTGATTGCGTGTTTGGGAAATATCGGCGCCGAATATGATGGAACCCGTCATAACATCGGATTTAAGATTGCCGACCGGCTGGCGAAGGACCTGGAAGGGACCTTCACCACGAACCGTCTTGCCCAAACCTCAGAGATGAAATTCAAGGGCAAGACGCTGCTCGTCATCAAGCCTACGACCTACATGAACCTCAGCGGAAAGGCTGTGAAATACTGGCTGCAGCAGGAGAAGATTCCGATTGAGAATCTCTTGGTCGTCAACGATGACATTGCTTTGCCTTTGGGTACGTTGCGCCTCCGCAAACAGGGTGCCGATGGCGGCCATAACGGCTTGACCGACATCATTGAGAAGTTGGGTACCAATGTGTTTTGCCGCCTGCGTTTCGGTCTGGGCGACGACTTCCCGCGTGGCCGTCAGGTGGATTTTGTGCTGGGACAATGGAAGCCCTCCGAAGAGCCCATCGTCGACCAGAAATGCGACGAGGCCGTTGAGATCATCAAGAGCTTTGTCACCCAAGGGGTGGATAGGACGATGAATCTTTACAATAAACGCTGATTTTTCGGTAAACGTCATTGCGAGGAGGAACGACGAAGCAATCCAGGTAGAAAGCTTTTTATCTGGACTGCTTCGTGCCTCGCAGTGACGTTAAGTGTTCTTTAGGCTTGTTCCTCAGCCTCTCTCGCCTTTTTCTCCTTCAAGGATCCTTCAAAAATATCGAATCGCACGAAACGGCACTCCAGCGGACCATTCCAAATCGGTATCTTAGCCGTAGGCTTCAATCCCACGTGGCGCAACGCCACGGCGTCGTCGGTGATGAGCCAGCATTGGAAGCCCTGGAAGTTGTGTTTCAGCGTGTGGCCGATTTCCTCATAAAGTTGGTCGATGTCGTCTTCCTCCAGACGGTCGCCGTAGGGTGGGTTGATGATGACGATGCCGCCGCCTTCGGGTGGGGTGAGGTCGTGCATGTCCTTCTTCATCAGGTGGATGTCGTGCTGCAGATGGGCGTAGTTGATGTTGCCTTCGGCGATGGCGACGGCCTTAGGCGAGCGGTCGGAAGCCCAGATTTCGTGGTCGAAATCACAGATCTTTTCATCAGCTTCTTGACGGATGCGTTGCCACAGCTCGGCATCGTAGTCGTCCCATTTCATGAAGCCCCATTGCTTGCGATAGTATCCCGGCGGGATCTTCATCGCATACATGGCCGCCTCGATGGGCAGTGTGCCCGAGCCGCACATGCAGTCCAAGAAGTTGCAATCGGCCTTCCATCCCGAGAGCTGGATAAGACCTGCCGCCAGCACTTCGTTCATCGGGGCCTTGTCGACTTGCTTGCGGTAGCCACGGTGGTGCAGACTCTCGCCCGAGCTGTCGAAGAGGATGGTCACCTTGTCCTCGCGAATGTGCAGGTTGATGCGCAGGTCGGGGTTCAAGGTGTTGATGTTGGGACGAATGCCGTAGACGTCGCGGAACTGGTCGACGATGGCGTCTTTCATCTTTAGGCTTGCATATTGCGAGTGGGTGAAGAAACGGCCGCTGGTGACAGCATCGATACAGAAGGTCTGGTCGGTGCGAATCAACTCAAACCAGTTGATTTCCTGCACGTTTTTATATAGATCCTCGGGCGTCTTGGCGAAGAAGTTCTTGTAAGGCTTGAGCACCTTCAGCGCAGTGCGCACCTCGTAATTGATGCGGTACATCAGCTCCTTGTTGCCTTCGCAGATGACGGCGCGGTGCATAGGACGCACGTTTTTGGCACCCAAAGCCTTGATTTCGGCGGCCAGCACATCTTCGAGGCCAGCGGCGGTCTTGGTTATTAATTGGTAATTGTCTTCCATGGCTTTAATTTTGCTGCAAAGGTAAGGAATTATTTTCTATCTTTGCAGACTCATTATCGTCGCTGAGTATTAATAGAAACAATCAGACAACAATAATTTAAATCAATGAAGAAAGTATTAGGAATCATCGCGATGGCCATCATGGTTTCGGTGGGTCGCGTGTATGCCGATGAAGGCATGTGGCTCCCGATGTTTGTCGAGCGCCTGAATTATGTTGACATGCAGAAAATGGGTCTGCAGCTGACCCCTGAAGAGCTTTACAGCATTAACCACAGCAGCTTGAAGGATGCTATCGTGGGCCTCGGCAGTGATGCCATGCCTCGTGGCTTCTTCTGCACGGGTGAAATCGTCAGCGAGCACGGCTTGCTCTTCACCAACCACCACTGTGGCTATGGTGCCATCCAAAAGCTCAGCTCCGACCAACACGACTATCTGCGTGACGGCTTTTGGGCCAAGAACTACGGCGAGGAACTGCCCGCTCCCGAAATGACCGCCAGCTTCCTCATCCGCATGGAAGATGTGACCAAGGACATCCTTGGTGTGGTGACCGACGATATGGACTATCAAGACCAACAGGCTGCCATCCGTAAGAAAATCAAGGAACTCGAAACTGCTGCTTCGGAAAACGGCAAGTACAACCCTGTCATCAAGGGCTTCTTCGAAGGCAACGAGTACTACATGTTTGTCTATCAAGTGTTCCCCGATGTGCGTCTCGTGGGTGTGGCCAACTCTTCGATTGGCAAGTTTGGTGGCGACACCGACAACTGGATGTGGCCCCGTCACACTGGCGACTTCTCGATTTTCCGCGTCTATGCTGGCAAGGACGGTCAACCTGCCGCCTACAGCAAGGATAACGTGCCGTTGACTCCCAAGCACCACCTGCCCATCAGCCTCGATGGCGTGCAGAAGGACGACTTCACCATGATCTGGGGTTTCCCGGGCAGCACCGAACGTTACATGTCGAGCTATGGTATCGACTATAATGTTGACACTTTCTATCCCACCATCATCGACATCTTCGGCAAGGAACTCGAAGTGATGGAAGAATACATGAAGGTCGATGACCACATCAACCTGATGTATGCCGACAACCACGCTGGCTTGGCCAACACTTGGAAGAACTTCATCGGTCAGTGCAAGATGCTCCGCAAGAACAAGGTCAGTGAGACTAAGGTCGGTTTGGAGCGCGATTTCACCAAATGGGTGAACGCCAACAACAAGACCGAGTATAAAAATGCCCTCCCGAACCTGAAGGCTGCTTATAAGAGCCTTGGCGACGTTGCCAAGTATATCTATTACCCCAACTTCGTTTCCAGCATTGGTGCCGCCGGCATTGCAGCCCAGTTTGCCTCTTACTACGAGGCTTATCTTGCAAAGGACAAAGACGCTGAAGCCTTGGCCCTGTCGCTGCTCCAACAGATGAATGTCGACGATTTCTTTGCCGAGACCGACCCGCAGGTGGAGAAGAAGACTTTTGCCGAGATGCTGAAGACCTACAAGAATGCCTTCAAGGGCGAGGAACTGCCTGAGATCTACACTATCATTGACAAGAAGTTCAAGGGTGACATCGATGCCTTTACCGAGGAAGTCTACACCAACTCCATCTTCGCTACGCCTGAGAACATCAAGGCTTTCTTGGCCAAGCCCAGCCCGAAGAAGATCGGTAAGGACTATGCTTACATCATGAATACTTCGATGATGGAGGTCATTATGAACCACATGGGTGATTATCGTACAGCAATGCAGACGGTGAGCGAGAACGACCACGTCTACGTGAAGGGTCTGCGGGAGTACTACGCCGCCACCCAACCTGGCAAGAGCCTCTATCCCGATGCCAACTCGACGATGCGTATGAGCTACGGCTCGGTGCAAGACTATATGCCTGCCGATGCAGTGCATTATGACTATGTGTGCACCGCCAATGGTATCCTTGAGAAGTACGTTCCTGGCGACTACGAGTTTGACGCCCCCAAGCGCCTCATCGAACTCATCGAGAAGAAGGACTTTGGTGCCTATGCCGACGACAACGGCGAACTTGTGGTTTGCTTCCTTTCGACCAACGACATCACGGGTGGTAACTCCGGCAGCCCCATCATGAACGGCAAGGGCGAACTCATCGGTCTGGCCTTCGACGGCAACTGGGAAGCCATGAGCGGCGACGTCAACTTCGAGCCTAAACTGCAGCGCACCATCAACGTCGACGTGCGTTATGTGCTCTTCATCATCGACAAGTACGCTGGCGCCACCAACCTCATCGACGAACTCGACATCCGTCGTGGCGAGCCCAAGCCGCTGCGCGTGGAAGAAGAGGAAATCTAAATTAGGTCTATTATTTGTGGAAAGGCAGGGGTTTTGCGGCCTCTGCCTTTCTTTTTTTGCGAAGATGATAGACAAGGATAATAATCGCTGCTTTGTAATAATTTGATTTTTAATAATTTGTTGTTTTAAATGGATAGACAAAGCCTTTTTTCCGTCTTGTTTTGCTTTTTATTGTGTATCTTTGCTGGATAATAAAATGAAAATGAAAAGGCGTTTGTTGCTCATAAGTTTTGTTTTATTTACTGTGTTTTCCGCGAAAGCGCAGAACGACACGGTCGTTTTTTCGGCTCGCGGTGGGTTTTATAATGAGGTGTTTTCGTTGGAGTTGTATAATACCCAACCTCAAAACCACATCCGTTACACCACCAATGGCAACCGTCCGACAGCGCAGTCGCCCTTGTATGAAGAATCGTTGTTGTTGGATTCCACTAAATATTCACAATCAAATATTTACACTGTCGTCAATTGCCCTGAAGATGAGTTTTTCCTCCCCGATTCGGTGCCGCATTGCATCGTTATCCGGGCGGCGGTGTTCGACGAGAACGACAGCTGCGTGAGTCAGGTGATGACCAATAGCTATTTCATTCGTGACTTGGGCTGTGATACTCATGGCTTACCTGTGGTTTCCCTATGCGCCGACTCGCTGGCTTTGTTTGATTATGAGACGGGAATTTTTGTTCCCGGAGCCTATTATGAATGGTGGAATCCCCTCTATTCAGGCAATTATTTCCAACGTGGTAGCGAATGGGAACGTCCTTGTAATGTGGAGTATTACGAGCTTGACAATGTTGGCATCAACCAACAAGCGGGACTCAGAACGCATGGCGGCTCAACGCGCCGAATACAGCAAAAGAACCTCAAGATTTTGGCCAAGGAGGAATACGGGAAAAAACGCTTCAAACACCATTTTTTCCCTGATATACCCATTGAAAGTTTCAAGCATTTGGTGCTGAAACCTTTCTGTTGCAGCAATGGAATCACGACTGGAATACAAGACGCCTTGTCGCAAAAAGTAGCTCGCAATTTGCGCCTGGATGTGTTGGCCACACGGATGACAGTACTTTTCATCAATGGAGAATATTGGGGCATTTATGCGCTTCAGGAAACCCCTGATGAGCGTTATCTGGACGACCATTACGACGTTGACCCCGATGAGAGCAACATTATCAAAAACTGGAAGGAATTGGAGCATGGCGACAGCACCAATTGGATTAATCTATACCAATGGGTGCAGGAAACCGATTTTTCGTTGGATGAGAACTATGTGCTGATGAAAGAGCGAATTGACATGGACAATTTCATCGATTATTGGATTTTTGAGTTGTATTCTTCCAATTTCGATTGGCCTGTACAAAACACACGCTGTTGGCAGAGGGGTAATGGAAAATGGCGTTGGATTTTTTATGATGGCGATGCGTGTTTCTCGCAAGTTTGGGATGTCTTTGCCAACGCTGTCGACACAAGCCAGTCCATCCATCCATCAAATGCCGAATCCACCTTGTTTTTCAGAAAGCTCATTGAGAATCCTTATTTTTTGGATCAGTTTTCCACGCGTTTCAATGCATTGATGATGGACCAATTAAACTATGAGAGCATTCTTCCCTATTACAACACTTTGCGTGCGGAGGTTGAATATGAGATACCCAATCAGTGTGCGCGTTTCAGATTTCCCCAAGATGTGGAAAGATGGGAGAACGATATGGCCATTGTCGAGGGTTTTCTTTTCGGCTTGAACGGGTGGATGCAAACACAACTTTACGGCTTTTGTGAACAGCATCACATTGGAGTCGACGAATTGACTAGTTCGTTCCAATGCTACCCCAATCCATTCTCCGACGAGATACACATATCTTTTGAGGCTTCTACCTTGGAAGCCAATGAAATCAACATTTATGATATGTTGGGCCGAAAAGTATACGGGCAAACCTGCTTGCTAGGGCTTGGCTATAACGAGATGACGCTGCGACCTCATCTGCCAGCGGGCGTATATGTGCTGAAAATGGGAAGTCGCACCCAACGAATTGTAAGCTATTAGCATGTTTTTTATGTGGAAAAATCGATTACTTTTCCATAATTATTTCCGCATAAAATGGATTGTTTTTAATTTTGTCGACCAAAAATAGATTCTACTATGGATAAAAGCAAAAAGAAATACTGGTGGCTCTTACTTCTCTTAGGTTTGATTTTGTTGAAAACCAATTATTTCAAGCCAATGTCGAATTTCGGTTGCAGTCGTCGGGTCACCATGGACATGGATATGGACAATGCTGTGCTTGAAGGCATCACCTTGCCCTCGGTTGCGCAAACCAAAGACGGATCCGGGATGTTCAAATTTCGCTTTTTTACCCTGTCGAGAAAGTACAAATACTACAAGATTTATTATCAGAGCGAGAGTTATAAGTTTCCTGACACTTCAGCCTTGGCCAACGAGAATTTCTACGGCAGTTGGGAGGACGTGACGATTGGCTTCAAGCCCATCGAACATCATCGCACGCGCGATGCTTTCAGAATCGTTGGTAACCCGCGCGACGAAAAGAAATACTATGGTGCTGACCTTACCGAAAATAGCTATAGCCCTGAGCATATCCAATCGGTCATCAACTCCATCCATAACGTGCCCGAATGGTACAATTCTGTCGTCGAGAAAGCCGAAAAGAATGGATGTAGTGTTGAAGACCAGTTGTATAAAGACGCCCTTTGGGTCATCAACGATAAGAAGAACCAAGGCGAGGTGAATCACCGATGGAAACGTAACCCACGTGTGGGTGAATACAGCTTCATCCTCGTGCTTTGCAAGGAAGAAGGACTGAACGAAATCCCTGATTATGTGCAATATATAGGCCAAACCGACGAAAACGGGCAGTTTGTGAATCCCTACGGTTGGTTTGAGACACACAAGTCGAAAAACATCAAGGTCATCCACTCGAAGCGCAAATTGAAGACCCGCGCCGTGATTGCCGTCGACAAAGGCGTTTTTGTTGACGAATCAAAAGTGAGTAAAAAGGACTATCAGTTGGATACCACCAGTTGTCATTGCGGCACCGACGATGCATTGTATCGTACCGCCCTTTATGAGCAGTTCTTCAGCGCGGTGAGTCGTCAATACTCGTTGCGCAACATTCCTGTGATTCAGGATGTTGTGGGCGATAATCCATATACGCGTGCCGATTATGAAGCCAACCGTGGCCGTTTCGACAGCACCGAATTGCAGATGAACTGGCCTGTGACGAGTGAAACGCCGTGCCAAACAGTGCGGCTTGCTGATGATGGCAGTTATATATCCCTCATCAACCCGGGCAACGATGACTTGAGCAATCTACATAAGGAGTCGACAGGCATCCGCACCCGAGTGGGTTTCACCTATGGCAAGTTCCGGGGCAAGATTAAATTCCCCGTGATGCTAAACGACGAGAACATCTGGAATGGCTTGACCTATGCCTTTTGGCTGATTTATAGTGATAACCATGCATGGAATAACCGTCGTCACGATGAGGCCAAAGGCGGCTATGTGGACAAGAACGACGACTCGGAGAACCCTGTGCGTCGTCCCGACTACCATTATTCTGAGATCGATATCGAAATTGTGAAGGCTTCACGTTTTTGGCCGAAGAACTATTATGGCAAACGGGCCGACAGCATCTGTGTGGTGCAAGACGAGACCCTGAACGACGATGTGATGTATTGCTGCACCAATTGGGACTTGGCCGTGCCTTCGCCCAAATACTTCTCATGGGGCATCGACTCCATCCCATACGACAAAGATCATAAGTTCGAGACCTTACGCTGGTACAAACTCTACAAGGCTCTCACCGAGCGCGCACCGATGAGCAACAAAGCCTTCAAGGAGCCGTATTACTACTACGAAATCGAGTGGAAGCCTACGGAGATTATTTGGCGTCTTGGACCCAGCCCCGACAAGATGCGGGTGATGGGCTACATGAACAGCGAGTTCACTTCGATTCCCAACAACCAGATGAAGGCCATCGTCACGCAGGAATACCATTACAGCGAGTGGTGGCCGCCCATCGTATGGGAACAGGGGCTGATCCCTTACAATAAGAGTGATATTGAAGGTAGGGTTTACGAGATTGTAGTTGAATAAGTGAAGGGACCTTAACTCAAAACAATTCTCCGTTTTTCAGGCGTTCGTTGACGACCCAGCGGGCATCGGCTTCCAGCATTTCTTCAAAAGACAAGCCTCGTTCTTGCGCTTTGTTTTCTATGTACTTTATGCTTTCGGCATCGTTTCTCCACAGCTTCATGAGTTTTTCAACTTCAAACTGAATTACCGAGGCGGTGTCGATCATGATGCTATCTCGTAATAGGCTGCGTCCGGCGAGCACGTTATGTGCTTCTTCGTCAAGCATTTCGTCGAAGCTGCGCTGGGACTTCGAAGCAGCCATCTTGATGGCTTGTCGCCACTCTTTGTCGTTAGCGATGGCTTTGCCTTGCAGTGCCAAGGCTATGGCTTCCGTATTACGGATGACAGGCATGTCGGGGCCGTCGAGGCCTGGGATTAACAAGGGGTTGTCTCTCAGCGCTTTGATGGCGTATTTTCTCAAGCTGTCTTCGCGGTGCTCCAAATGGCGCCATTGGTAATGGGTCTTGTTGAAGCTGCTGTCATTGCTCAGGCTGTCCATTACCCATGGGATTTGGGCGTCGAAGAGGCTGTCGGTCACGCAGAGGCGCAGGAGGGCGTCTTCTACAAAGTCGTAGGAGCAACGGCACCACTGGCTGCCTGTGGAATACCACACCACATAGTCGGCGTTGAGGATGGACCGCAGCCGGTTGATTTCAGTAACGGGATGGTATTCTTTCTCAAAGCCCACGAACGCTGATTCATTGTAGAACCAAATCTCCACATCGTCCATGATTTCCTTCCAGGGCAGGTAAGTCTCCAAATCCCAGATGAAGGAATCACCGACAAACAACACCTTGGGTTTGCGACAGCCTTCGCCACAGTCGACGGTGACATCGGGCCAATATTTTGGGGCGTCGTTAGGGATGGGGAAGATGAGGTTGAGGTTTTTTTCATCGCTTTCGCGATAGTTGGTGTCGAGCTCAATCATGCCATTGACATGGATGTCGGGAATGCCGAAATCGTTGAGGCGGTCCATATAGCAGAAGAGGCTGTCGAAACCATAGGCGGCAGCATAGCGCCAGTGGGTGTCGCGCTTGGGAATCAACTGGAAAGAGCAAGTGTCTTTCATCGCCTTATACCATCGTGTCATCTCGATGTGGGGGAAACCGATGACGTTCATCAGCGAGTCGTAATAGTCGGCCGTGTTGATAGCGTCGGTAGGTGCAGGTTCGTGATAAGGTAGGTATTCGGGATAGAGTTGGGTTTTGTTGGGACCCATAAAGCAGAGGAACTCAACGCCGTAGTCTTTCAAGACATGTCTGAGCTTGTCCATCATCAGCACGTTTTTCCTTGCCCATTCCCTCGCTCGGTCGTAGTTACGATACATCTTAATGGACTCAAGGCCATAATAGTCATCAACAGCTTCTGTGTAGAACAAATAGCCTTCTTTCCCTGGAGCGATGAAATGGCAGTAGGTCTTGCGATAGCACCACCATAGATATTGGTTATAGGCTCTGATGACGGGTTCGCGAAAACCGAAGGTCTCGCTGAGACGACTCTCAAGCTTGGCCTGATATTCCCCCGAACGGTAGCTATCCATGGTCAGTTTTGGCACTTCGGTGTTCTTGATGAAACCTGCCAAGGGCTTCATCTTGAATAGATGAAAATGTTTTTGTGCCATAAAGGCGAACAAAAACACCATTAAGATGCCGAAAAGGATGCTGTATACTATGGTATCGCCCTTTTTCATCGCACAAAGCCTTGGGGTTCGATGTCCATGCGGTAGGTGTATTCGGCATTGTCCCACAGCGACTGCTCAACAGTAATGCCTTTCTCGTCGGCCTGTCGGGTGATGCTCTCTATCCATTCAGGTGTATCTTTGATGCGTTGGATGTTCTTTTCGATTTCCGCGTTGCGGTAGACGAAGTAAAGACTGTCGGCGGCATCGTATTGTTCGGGCTCTTTGTAACGGAACACGTTGTCGTAGCCGCTCAAATAGCGTTCGATGAAGCCATAAGGCCATAGGTGGTTGGTGGCTTCGGTGCAGACCAGGAGTACAAACTCTTGGTCTTCGATTTCCTGTTTGTAGTCGACAGATTCCACGTTTTGTATGGGTGTGCGCTCGGGATAGATGGTTTTGTTGTAGAACCAGAAGTCGCCCGGTCTGAAGAGGTTTTGCGGGAGGGCGACATTCCAAGCGTAGACTGTCCACCAGTAAGAGTCGGAGATGGCCAATACCCTAGGCTTGTAGCCTTCGGTGAAACCGAATTTGGGTTGGTCGATGGTGTTGTGCTTCATAGGCAACAACAGGTTCATCATACGATAGAGGTCGTCGTCCTGGTTCATCAGATAGGTGGTGTCGAAGCCTTCAATATGGAAATGGGCTTGTTCCTGCTGTGTCTTGTTTTCCATGTAATGCACTAGCGAGTCCATGGCCAGCGAGGCGGCATAGACGGTCCAGTGGGCGCTCAGGTTGCAGTAGATCGGATGCGCTTCTGTGCCTTTTTGTGCGCACAACCAGCGGTTGAAGTCGATCATCTCTACACCTTGCTCGTCAAAGGCTTTCAGATACTCTTGGTAGTTGTTGGTTTCGTGGCGTTTGGCGATGTATTTTTCAGGAATCAGTTCGGGGTAATAGGAGGCCTTGCCCAGCACAAAGACAGGCAACAGAGTGATGCCCTTGGTGCGGAGCATGTCTTGGATGAGTTTGATTTGCCTTGTGTTTTTTTCGATGGCCTCATTTCCTAAATAGGTCTCGCCAGTGTAACTGATGATGTACGACTCTTCAATGAAAGTGTAATCGTCGTTGCCTTTCACGGGACCTATGGCCGACACTTTGCCGAAGGCGGAATAGAGCAGTTGGTTGTTCAAACGGATCATGGGCTTGCGAAAGCCAGTCTGCTCGGTGCACCAGGTTATCAGTGAGTCTTGGGCGGTCTCGTTGAACAAGGTCTTCGGCGTGATGACAGGCTTTTTCGCTTCCACGAAGGCGCCATCCAACGGCTTTTCGTTCACGAAATTGAAAAACGTCTGCAACATCGGCAGGAAGAGCAGCGCGAGCAAGATGACGAACCATATTTTCTTGAACGTTTTCATCAGAACCTAAAGTAAATGAAGGGGTTGAAACTGCCTTTGAGGATGAACGAAGCCGAGAGTATGAGTAACACAACCATCAGTAAGCCGACCCATACGACTTGCGCGGTGTTGTAGGCTTTGCGGTTGAAGAAGAAGTCCAAGGCCTTGTCGCCCACTTTGGTGAGACCGAAGAAAGCGAAGAAGACCGCGACGATGAGGGTGAAGACGAACTGGCTGTTGACAAACAAGGCGGGTGTGCTGCCATTGGCGCCGAACATGGCCCCAACATACTGCACAGCATAGCCTATGGTGTCGGCGCGGAACATCACCCAGCCAATCATCACGATGACAAAGGTGATGAGCACGCGCGGTATCTTGCCGATGCGTTTGCTTGCCTTCAACCAAAACATCTTGTCGATGACGATGAAGATACCGTGGAAGGCACCCCAAGCTACGAAGGTCCAGGCGGCACCGTGCCACAAGCCTGAGAGGAAGAACACAATCCACAGGTTGAGATAGGTGCGGCCCTTACCCCGACGATTGCCTCCGAGCGGGATGTAGAGGTAGTCCATCATCCAGCTGCCGAGGGTGATGTGCCAGCGTTTCCAGAACTCCGACACGCTTTGGCTGATATAGGGGTTGTTGAAGTTTTCGGGGAATTTGAAACCTATCATCCGTCCTATGCCGATGGCCATGTCGCTGTATCCCGAGAAGTCGAAATAGATCTGGAAGGTATAGGCCAAAATGCCAAGCCAGGCGGTGGAGAGGCCGATTTCAGCGGTGGGCAAGGCAAAGACTTGATCGACGTATTCAGCCAAGATATTGGCAATCAACATCTTTTTTGATAGGCCTATGACGAAGCGGTAGAAGCCAAGGATGCGGTTGTCGGCGGTCTCGTTGGCGCTGCGGTCGGTAATTTGTTCGGCAATCTCGTTGTAGCGCACGATGGGACCTGCGATGAGCTGTGGGAAGAGCATGATGAACAGGGCATAATCGGCAATGCTCTTCAGCGGGGCTGAGGTCTTGCGATAGACATCGATGCTGTAGCTCATCTTCTGGAAGGTGAAGAATGAGATGCCGATGGGCAGCACCACTTTGGTCCACCGCACGGGTGGCGTACCGAAAGCGCTAAGGATGGCATTGAAATTGTCGACGAAGAAGTTGGCGTATTTGAAATAGGCCAGCAGCCCGATGTTGAGGATGACAGAAAGGACGAGGAACAGTTTCCGGCGTTTTGTGTCATTGCTCTTGTCAATCTGCCGCACCAAAAAGAAGTCGATGGTGATGGACAGCAACAGCACCAGCAGGAATTTTGGCGAGCCAAAACCATAGAACACCAAGCTGGCCAGCAGCGCGACAGGGTTCTTCAAGCGCCGTGGCACGATGAAATACACCGCGAGGAAGACGGGCAGGAACCAGAAGAGGAATATGTTGCTACTGAAGACCATGGTGAGTTGTGTTATCGATTATCGTTTGCTTGGTTGTAATTGTATATCACGTCGTCCATCAACGCGAACAGGAAAGGCTTCCGCTTGTCGGCGGCCTTTTGTCGGACCCTGTTCACGCTTTCAGGGTAGTTTCTGATGCGATGTTCGATGAGGTATTGTTCCCAGAGAGCACCGATTTGCGCCTTGTCGAACGCTATGGGTTTCTCTCGGTGAGACCAAACCCAAAGTGCATCATCTTCTATGGCACGTTTCAGTGATTTATGCTGATCTTGAGCTTTTTGCGCCATATTATCCAACGAAGTCTTGTTGTTCAAACTTGCCAAAAATTGTTGGATGGTAAAAGCCCTAATGGCCGATGTGTTGTCGTTATAACCACCTTGTTCTATCCGTTGTCTGACGATCTGGCAAGCACTTTCAAACAAAACATTGTCATTAAACGAGCCAGCTGAAGCGGAGAGTATGGAGTCCATATAAACAGGCGAATGCCGCAAACTGTCGATAAGGGTTTTCACCTCTACGTCAAAGAAATGATATGAGGTTAGGAACATGTTCTCAGTCAGCGAGGGAACGCCTGTGAGGATGTTGCTTGCCTCAAGCGACAGTACGGGCTTAAAAGGCAGTGAATCGTTGTCTGCCTTGGCTTCCAACAAAGCCTTCCAGCGAGCGTTATTGAGAATGTCGTGTTCGACCAATATCTTCTCGATTCTTGGGTTTCTGGCCGTAGGAACAGCCTCGCCACGCAGTTCTTCGAATAGTTCAGGGTCTTTCTCTAAAGCCAACTTGGCTTTATACAGGTATTTTTCCCTTTCAGTTGCATCGGCTTGGTTGGCAGTCATTAAGCTGTCTGCGACCTCTTGAAGTTTTTCCTGGTATCTGCTGTCGCTGATACACAAAGCGCGCAGCGCCCTGCTGGCAAAGAAAAAGCCATCCATGTATAACTGTGGTCCATTGAGGAAGTACACCACATTGTCGTGGGTAAGAATTTCCCACAGCAAATCCACCTGATCCTTGTTTGAAGTTACTACGGTTTCCTTTTCGGAATAGAAGAGGGAGCAGTAGAAATAAAAATCTCTGGAGGTGAATAGAGCATCGAACGGTACCCGACGTTTCATATACCAATAGAAAGAGGTGCCGACAAAAAGGACGGAGGGGAATTGAGTCTCGTTGTCCAATTTTAGCCTGACGGGATACTCATAAACCGGGTCGTTTTTCTGTGGACGCCACAAGTTGAGTAGACATTCGAGGTCTTTGTCGTCGTTGGGGACATCGTAAACTGGATAAGGCTCGCCCAAAGTAATGTCAGGGTATTTCTTTCCATTGGTGCTTTCCATCAGTCGAAGCATGGTGTCGACAGCCAAGGGGGCGCCAGCGGCCCAATGGCTTCCCTTTTGTGGGAACAATGTAAAGGGCAGGGTGTCCTGTACTTGCTGGAACCACGAGTTCATGTTGATGTTGGGCACACCGAGAGCGGAGAGGCTCTTTTCGAAGTGTTCGTTTGCCTTAAATGTCGTGTCCGCAAAACGATGGTTGCCCAAATGCTGAGGAAAGATGTAGGTCTTGGTTGGCAGGGTAAAGCATTGGAAACCGACGCCATACTCCTTAAGGATTTCATTGATTTTATAAAGACTTCGGATTTGGGCATCCAATTGCTGTTGGAATTCTTCGTCAGTAAGGTGGAATTTTTCATTCATCCATCCGTAATACTGTTTGATGCCATCGGAATGGTAGAGCCAACCGTCTTTTTCAATCGCTACTTCTTGGTTATAGGTTTTCTTATAGAAATCATAGACATACTGGTTGTACATCCTGATGATGGGCTCCCGAAAACCAAGGTTTTCGCTGACATATTGCTCCAAGTCATATTGGAAATCACCATTTTTGTAGTCCTTTAGACTAAAGACGGGTTTTGGGGTAGGCTCCTCGTATCCACTCAGTTTCCGAAATTCAAACAACCCGAACTGTTCCTGTATCATAAACGAGAACAGGAAGACCATCAGAAGGCAAAACAGGATGACGTATACTATGTTGTTTCTGTGCTTTTTCATGGCATCATTGTCCTTTTTGTTTTTTCTTTTCAAGCACATAAATTGCATTGCGTCGCAAGTTCTGCTCAACGGTTAATCCGCGCTCTTCGGCTTGTTTTTCAACAGCTTTCATCCAATCCTCGTTGTCCTTGATCATTTGTATGACAGCCTGAAGTTTGGCCCCCTCGCTTATCTCTCCATTTTGGAACAGGTTTTGGGCAGTTTGTGGGAAGCCGAACATATATGTGTAGTACATCGGAGCCGTGAAAACAGCCATTACGATGTCGGCATTATCCAACACTTTGTCGGCATCAAGCAGTTGGTCAAGTTGTTTCCATTGGTGCTGCGGATTCGACGATTGCACATCGCGGTTATATACCCAAAACTCCCAAGCATCAAACGCTTCGATGAAGGTCGAGTTTCTAAGTTGGGTGAAGTAGCTGTCGGCCACCACGAGCAGGTTGGGCTTGTCGGTCCCCACGGTGTCGGTCAGCTCGAACACGGGCCGCGGGATAGCTGGCTTGTTCAATGGGAACAGCAGGTTCATCGAAGCCTCCAGCTCGCCGTCTTGCACCGAATAGTCGGTACTGAGGTTGTCGTCGATGTAGTGGACCGAAGGCAGTTTGTAGCCTGTGATTTCAGCCAGTTTCTTCAAGACGGAATCGGCCACATAAGGGATGGTGGCCTCCGACCAATGGGTGCCTGTGCGCGGATACAAAGGATAGGGGAAAGTGTCCTTGATATCCTGAAAATAGTGGTAGAAGTCGATATGCGGGATATGGTTCTCCTTGAAGAGTTGGATATAGTACTCTTCTAAGGAAAAGTCAGTGAGATGGTTTTTGTAATAGGACGGCAATTTGTCGGGATAGACCGCAGGTTTGGTGGGTGCGAAGACGAAAAGGAAGGCTTTGCCGTGTTGGTGCAGCGTGTCGATTAGCCGTAGGGTTTCCTCTACATTCTTTCGGGCCTCGGCTTTGGCTTCATCCACGTCGGCAAAGTGTTGCTTGAAGGTCACCCCCGTGGCTTCGTTGAGGTACATCTTCAGATAGAGCTCTTGGTCGCGCCCTTTCACAATGTTCTTGTTGGTGATTTTGTTGAAGCAGGAATAAGCCACTTGGTTGTAGTTGCGGATAAAGAACTCACGGAAGCCCGTGTTTCGCTTGGCGTGTTCGGTCAGATAGTCCTGATAACTACCGTCGTAATATGTCTTGAAGGACAACTCGACAGGGGACTGTTCTTCTTTGTCAAAGCCTTTCAACGGATTCATCTTGACAATATGCGTGAAGCTCTGCAGTAGGATGGCGGCCAACACTGCGGAGATGCAGACAAACTGTATGATGAAATGTGGCTTCTTGTTCATGGCTTAGAATCTGAAGTAGATGAAGGGGTTGAAGTCGGAGACGCAGAGCGAGCCGGCGGAGAGGATCAGCAATACGAGGCAGATGGCGAACATGGTCCAAGAGAGACCTTTGGAATAATGGTCGGCGAAGATGGTGTCTTGCAGCCGTTGTCCTCCTTTGAAAAGGGTGAGGAAGGAGAAGACCACTGCCAGACCGAAGGTAAACCAGAACAAGCGGTCGGCGGGTTGGGTCAGACCGCCCTTGAAGGCGAACAGGGCTTGGTAGAAGCCACCTGCATCGGCGGCGGTGTCGGCGCGGAAGAGCACCCAGCCCATGTTGACGACAAAAAAGGTGAGAATGACCGCTGGCCACTTGCCCGCTTTCTTGAGCAGGTCCTTCAAGAAGAGTTTGTCAGCACAGATGAATAAGCCATGGAAGGCTCCCCAGAGGACGAAGGTCCAGCTGGCACCGTGCCACAAGCCCGAGAGGAGGAAGCAGAGCCATAGGTTGAGGTACATGCGACCCTTGCCCTTGCGGTTGCCACCGAGGGGGATGTAGAGGTAATTCATGATGAAATTACCAAGCGTCATATGCCAACGTTTCCAGAACTCAGTGACGCTGCGGCTGGTGTAGGGGTCGTTGAAGTTTTCGGGGAACTTGAAGCCCATCATCTTACCGAGACCGATGGCCATGTCGCTATAGCCAGAGAAGTCGAAGTAGATCTGGAAGGTATACGACAAAATGCCTATCCAAGCCGTGCTGGTGGCCAGGTCGGCGTAGTTCATGGCGAAGACTTGGTCGGCATAGGCGGCCAAGGTGTTGGCAATAAGCACTTTCTTGCCTAAACCGATGATGAAGCGATAGAAACCCACCACACGGTCTTCCATAGTGCTGGTGCGCTCCACCAACTGTGCGGCAACGCTGTTATAGTTGACGATGGGGCCTGCGATGAGCTGCGGAAACATCATGATATACAGCACGTAGTCGGTCAGCTTGTTGCTCGGTGGTGTGGTGCCGCGGTACACATCGAGTGTGTAGGTGATGCTTTGGAAGGTGAAGAACGAGATACCGATGGGCAAGGCCACCTTCATCCAGCCGACAGGCTCGTGATGCATCCAGCCGAGAATGGCGTTGAGGTTCTCCATGAAGAAGTTGGCATACTTGAAATACAGCAGCAACCCCAAGGCCATGATGACGGAGAGGGCGCAGAGCCATTTCTTCGTACTGGTCTTCTCTGTCTTGGCCATGCCTCGCACGATGAAATAGTTGATGATGCATTCCCCGACGAGAAGGAAGACAAAATCGGGAGCGCCATAGGCATAGAAGATGAGGGAGAACAGCAATAATGTATAGTTCCTGAACTTCTGGGGCGTGACGAAATACGCTATCAGAAAGATAGGCAGGAAGAAGAAGAGGAATATGTTACTACTGAATACCATTTATTTGTTGTTTTTTTCTTTTTCTTTTTTCGAACGGATGACGTAAATAGCGTTGCGGCGGAGGTTCTCTTCCACAGTGAGACCGTATTCTTTGGCTTGTTTTTCCACGGCTTCGTACCAAGGGGCGTTGTTTCGTATGGTCTCCATCATCAACTCAATTTTGTCTTCCTCACAGAGCTGTCCATGTGAATACAGGTTGAAAGCCGTCTCAGGAAAGTCGAACATGTAGTCGTAGAGCATGGGCGAGGTGAAGACCGCCATCACGATGTCGGCGTCTTCAAGGATTTGGTAGGTGTCGGGGAAATACTTGACTTTTTTCCAGTTGTATTTGGGCTCGTTTGAGACGATGTCCTCGTTATATTTCCAATAGCTCCAGGTGTTGAAGGCATGAAGGAAACTAGTTTTTTCGAAGGCAACGAAATAGCTGTCGGCTATGGCAACGAGGTTGGGTTTGATCTTGCCAACGGTGTCGGTCAAGATGAACTTGGGGTTGGGGATGGCTGGTTTCGCAATGGGAAACAGCAAATTGAACTGGCCTTCAAGTTCGCGATCCTGACCGAAATAGTCGGTGGTGATGTTGATGTCGGTGATTTCAATCGAAGGCAGGCTCTTGCCCGTAACGACTTCCAACTTACGAAGAATGGAGTCCGACACCATCGGGATGGTGGAATAGGCCCAATGCGTTCCGTATTTGGCGTAGAGCGGGTAGGGGAAGCTTTCCTTGATCTGCTTGAAATAGTTGTGGAAATCGATATGGGGGATGTCGTATTCCTTGAACAACGCAATGTAATAGTCGATGAGCAGGGAGTCGGAGCAGAATTGCCTGTAGCCATCGGGGAGGTATTCGGGATAGACTGTCGTCTTCGAAGGGGCGAAGATGAAGAGAAAATCGGTGCCGTGTTGCTTCAAGGTGTCCATCAGCCGCAAGGTGAGTTTGGTGTTCTCGCGTGCTATGGCCTTGAGGCTGTCGATGCTGCCGTATTTGTCCTTGATGCGCTTGCCCGTCAGGTCGTCGATATACATTTTGGTGAACAACTCGCCGTCTTTGCCCTCAACGACATTGTCATTGTTGAATACTCCGAAGCAAGAATAGCAAACTTGGTTGTAGTTGCGGATGAAGAACTCGCGAAAGCCTGTGTTACGCTTGGCGTGTTCGGCGAGGTAAGCCTGATAGCTACCGTCGAGATAGTTGTTGAAGTTCAGCTCGACAACTTTTTCTTTGGCCACCACACCTTCCAAGGGCTTCATCTTCACCACATGGGTGAAGCCTTGCAGTGCAATGGCAGTAAGCACGGCCATGATGCATACAAACTGGATGATATGACGGCTGGGTTTCTGCATCAGAATCTGAAATAGATAAACGGGCTGAAGCCGCTGGCATTCAAGGCGCCCAGGCAGAAGACGAAGGCCAGTATGCTGATGATGAACGCGATGATATGCTGCTTTTTGTTGTACTCAGTAAAGTAGACCTTGTCTTGCACCTTGAGGCCGAACTTGGAGAGGGTGAAGAAGGAGAAGAAGGCGGCCACAAGCATGGTCACATACAGGTGCGGGTTGTCGCCGAAGTGGAAAGGAGCGAAGTCGAAGGCGAAAAGGCGCTTGATGAAGAGCCACGACAGGTCGATCCGCTCGATACGGAAGAAGCATCGGGTCAATACGATGATGAGGAAGGTGAAGAACACCGATGGGATGCGCCCCAAGCGCTCGTTGAATTTCTTCAAGAACAGCTTGTCGGCACAGATGAAGATGCCTTGCAAAGCACCATATATCACGAAATTCCACGCGGCGCCATGCCACAAACCACTGATGAGGAAACAGAACCAGAGGTTGAAGTATTTGCGTGCCTCAGTCTTCACACGGCTACCGCCCAAGGGGAAGTAAAGGTAGTTTTTGATGAACACGCTGAAGGTCTGGTGCCAACGACGCCAAAACTCTGAGATGGTGGTGGAGACGTATGGGTTGTCGAAGTTCTCGGGGAACTTGAATCCCATCATACGACCCAAACCGATGGCCATGTCGGAATAACCGGCGAAGTCGAAGTAGATTTGGAAGGTGAAGGCGAAGATGGCAATCCAGGCGGTGGTGCTGTCGATGGTGGCAATCTTGTTGGCAATGTCGGCCAGTTGTGCTGAAGTCAGCACGTCGTAGTTGGAAGGCCCCAGCACTTTGTCGACTTGGAAGCCGATGACGTCGGCAATCAAGACCTTCTTGGCAAGACCAATCACAAAACGATAGAAGCCATGCAGTCGGTCAGTATAGAGTGACTCGCGGTTGCGGATCTGGTCGGCGATGTCGCAGTAGCGCACGATGGGACCAGCGATGAGCTGCGGGAACATGACGATATAGAGCATGTAGTCGCTCAAACGCTCCATAGGTTTGTTTACGCCGCGGTAGGTATCCAAGGTGTAGGTGACGCTTTGGAACGAGAAGAAAGAGATGCCGATAGGCAACAAGATCTTGGTCCATTGCAACGGCTTGCCCCCAAACCAACCCAACACCGAGTTTATATTGTTCATTGTGAAGTTGCCGTACTTGAAGTAGAACAGCAGTCCGATACTGATGGCTATGGAGATGCCGCAGAGGAGTTTTTTCAGGCCTGGTTTTTCCACCTTGTTCATCCAGCGTACCAAATAGAAGTTGGCTATGGTGCTGACGATTAGTTGTATGATAAACTCAGGCGCGCCATAGGCATAGAAGAGGAGCGATGCCAACAGCAGGAAATAGTTGCGGATTTTCTTCGGTAGTAGGAAGTACACCAAGAAGAAAACCGGCATAAAATAGAGTAGGAATACGTTACTGCTGAATACCATACCTTATTTATAATTAAGTTTGCAAAAATAGGAAATTATTTAATAGGGTTTGTCTTGGGTATCGGAATCTTAGCGTCAGGGTCGTCGATGAGTCGGCAGCGGTCGAGGTCATATTTCCTCCGGATGAGCCAACGAGCATCGTCTTCCAGAGCTTCTTCAAGGGTTTTGTTATTTTTCTCGGCTTTTTCTTTTACTTTTTTCATGGTCTCCTCGCGGCCACGCATCTTCTCCATCAATTCTTCAACTTCTTGTTGGCATTGCTGTGAGAACAAAATCTCGTCCGGCTGGTCTTTATAGAGTGGCTTGCCTTCCTTGATTCTGTCCACTTCGGCATGAAGCATGCGGCTCACCGTAGCGGTGCGCAAGAAGGCTTGGTCTTTCAGGGCCGCCATCCAAACACTGTCTTTCTTGATGTCCTTGATGACCTTGGCGTAAGGTATGTCGCTGTTTCGGGTTGTCAAGCTGTCGGCATTCAGCTCGGGGATCCATTCGGGGTGGTTGAGCAGAAGGGAATAGGCTTTGTAAAGGCGTGCGGTGTCGGAGGGCAACGACAAGGTGTCGGCAATACGTCTGACATAAGCTCTTCGGATGCTGTCTTCGATGCCGAGGGTGAGAATGGCTGACTGGGTAAAGTTCATGGTGCCTTTGTTCAGTTGGTTGCCAGTGGTGAACCATACGATGTAGTCGAAATCCAGCATTTTTTCCATTAGGTTGAGGCCAGCGACAGGGACGGTTTGCGAGAGTCCGTCACCATAATAAGCGGTGGAGTAGTAATACCAAAACTCCACATCGTCAAACACTTCCTGCATTGGCACTTGGTTGGCGATGCCCCACATGAAGGAGTTGCCAATGAACAATACCTTGGGTTTTACTGAGGTCGAGTCACGTTCAACGGTGACCTCGGCCGTGGGGCTGTAGCCTTGGCGTTTTCGGATGGGCAGCGACAAGTTGAGCAGTTGCTCCAAGTCGTTGTCGGCACCGTGGTTATCGCTCTCGTGCAACGTGCCGATCTTCAGTCGAGGCAACGCTATGCCTTTCAGCTCGCCCATGAAACGGAACAGGGAGTCGGCGGCATAGACGGCGGGGAAGACCCAATGCGCGCCTGTTTGTGGAATCAGCGGATAGTCAACCGTGTCTTTCATCTGTTGGAACCAATGGTTCATGTCGATGCAAGGGAAACCGCTTTCGTTGAACTTGTGCAAAAAATAGGCACAGGCATTGAAGGTCGTGGTGTCGTGTTCGCGTTCGGGGAGGTATTCGGGATAGAGGAAGCTTTTTTCGGGGGCGACAAAAGCCAAGAGTTCGACACCATTGTCTTTGAGTATGGTGCGCACCCAGTTCATGTATTTCACGTTGAGGTCATATTGGCGGCGGGCCGCTTCGGGCGATGATTGCCAACGAAGCATCTCGGTGCCGTAGTAATCGTTGACGCTCTCTGGGTTATAGAGCCAGCCTTTCTTTCCGGCTACCACATCGTGGGCATAAGTCTTACGGTAACAGTCCCAAAGATATTGGTTGTAGAGCCGTATGATAGGTTCACGAAAACCGAAATTCGCTCCCAGATAGGCTTCTTCTTGTTTGGCATACGCTCCTGAACGGTAGGATTGAAGGCTGAACTCAGGCTTTTCGGTCTTTTCCGTCACGCCGTTCAAGGGCTTCAATGGGATACGGAAGAGGCGTTCTTGCAGCAAAGGAAGGAAAAGCAACACCATCAGGATGCCAAACAGGATGATATCGTATGTCGTCTTCTTTCGCATGACTCAAAAACGGAAATAGATGAATGGACTGAAACTGGTGGCATTGAGAGCGGCAACACAGAAGATGAACAGGAGGGCGGCAGCAATCCAAACCCAGATGTGCTGACGTTCGCTGAAGTCGGTGTAAAAGGCTTTCTGCTCCAGGCGTTTGCCCCATCCCGTCAATGTAATGAAAGAGAAGAGGGCAGCGATGACGAGCGTGGTGTAGACATGGGCATTGCCGGGGAAGACGAACCCGTTGAAATCGAACGCAAACATTCGTGTGACGAAAGTCCAGGCCAAACCGATGCTTTCGATGCGGAAGAACATCCAGATGATGCATACCGTGAGGAAAGTGAGGATGACAGACGGCACGGTGCCGATTTTTTTCATCACCTTTCCGAGGAAGAGTTTGTCGGCGCAGATGAAGATGCCATGCAGGGCACCCCATACAACGAAATTCCACGCGGCGCCATGCCACAAGCCCGAAAGCAGGAAGCAGAGCCAGAGGTTGAGGTACATGCGTCCCGTGCCTTTGCGGTTGCCACCCAATGGGATGTAGAGGTAGTTCATGATGAAGGCCCCCAAGGTTTTATGCCAACGGCGCCAAAACTCCGTGATGGAGCGCGAGGTGTAAGGATTGTCGAAGTTCTCGGGGAACTTGAAGCCCATGATGCGTCCAAGTCCGATGGCCATGTCGCTGTAGCCCGCAAAGTCGAAGTAGATCTGGAAGGTATAGGCTAAGGCGACAAGCCATGCCGTGCCCGTGTCGAGTGTGGCAATGCGTGAGGCTACTTCGGAGAGCTGGGCCGTGCTTTGGCTGGCAGCGCCAAGTATGGCGTCGACGCGCAATCCGATGACATCGGCAATGAGGATCTTCTTGCTCAATCCGATGACGAAACGGTAGAAGCCCTGCATTCGGTCGGCCAGGGTCGACTCGCGCTGACGAATCTGGTCAGCCACGTCGCAGTAGCGCACGATGGGACCGGCGATGAGCTGAGGAAACATGGTGATATACAGCATGTAATCGCTGAGCTTCTCCAAGGGCTTGTTAACGCCGCGAAAGGTGTCCAAGGTGTAGGTGAGGCTTTGGAAAGTGAAGAACGAGATTCCAATAGGCAACATGATGCGTCTCCACGAAAGCGGGGCATGGCCCGTTATGCCCAAGAGGGCATTCAGGTTCTCCATGGTGAAGTTGCCGTATTTGTAAAACAGCAGCAGCCCAAGGCTGATAAAGACGGATAAGGCGCAAAACCATTTCTTTGCAACGGGTTTTTCGGTCTTGCACATCCACCTGACAATGAAGAAGTTGGCGATAACGGAAAGCACCAGCTGGATGATAAACTCAGGCGCGCCCCAGGCATAGAAGACAAGTGAGCCAAGCAGCAGCACATAGTTGCGGGTCTTTCGTGGCATAAGGAAATACACCAGAAAGAAAACCGGCATAAAATAGAGTAGAAATATGTTGCTGCTGAATACCATGTTCTTATTCTAATGCATTATGTTGCTTCAGTTCGATATAGCGTAGGAATTTCTTTGAGCGTTTGTTGGGGATGCTGTCGAAATCGACGGGCCCGGTTTCGCCTTCATCATAGTAGATCTCATGCAGTATCCGTGACGAGAAGGTGTTGCTCATCTGATATAGGCCGACGGTGGAGTAGGAGAGCATCACGAAGTCGGACAAGAGCACTTCTTTCAGCAGGTCTTTCTCAATGACTTTGGATTCAGGTCCATCGAAATAAACTGAGCTGAAATAATACCAATAGGGCGCTTTGGTGAAGATGTCATCAACGGGGGTGAAATGCGCGATGTTCCAATAAAAGGAGTCGCCGATGGTGAGGAGCCGCGGTCGCCATGCCGTCGTGTCATGGTCGGTGTTGGCCTCTGCCAGGTAGTTGGGTGCTTTCCGAAGGGGCCAAATCAAGTTCATCAGGTTTTCGACGTCGGCATCGGGTCGCATCGTCCTCTTGAAAGGAGCTCCTATTGTGATGTTGATCATGTTGGAGTCGCTCAGATGCTCCATGTAACGGATCAGACTATCAGTTGAATGCATGGCTGCCAAGATGCTCCAATGGGCACCTGTTTGTGGGAAGAGCGGATAGTCGGTATGACCTTTTTGTTGGATGAACCACTCGCCGAAGTTGATGTGGTTGACGCCCAATTCCTTGAGTCTCTTGGAGTAGAAGTCGAAAGCCGTGATTTTTTTCTCTTCGAAAAACTGTGTGTTTTTGGGCATGTGTTCGGCACAAACTTGTTCCTTGCCGGGAAGTAGGGCGACGAAGACATGGGTCCCATAAGGTTCAAGGATTGCTTGGATTTGACGCAGTCTCTGGGCTTCTTCTTCAAACTTATTGGCGACTTCCGACGCGTCATTGGCGATATGATATGAGCGGCTTTGATAGTACTCTTCTATCGTGGGCGTCTCGAAAATCCAGTTGTCGTCGGTAATGGCGATACGTTGGTCTTCGACCACCTTGGAGTAATGGAAAACAGTCCATAGGCTCTGGTTGTACAGCCGTGTCAGTGGCTCGCGAAAGCCATAGTGTTGCTGGAGATAATTCTCGGTTTCGGTCTGATAGCGGCCTCCACGGAGATTATCGAAGGACAGCTCCGGTTTGGCTTGCTCTTGGGTGACGCCGCTCAGCTCCTTGAATGAAAAGACCCCTGTTGCCTGTTGTATCATGAAAGCAAACAGGAGAATCGCTGTAAGAGCGAATAATATGGTCAAGGTGCGACTTCTCATCCCGGTCGGGTTAGGTATTAACTTGCAAAAATAGGAATTTTTACTTCGTCGCAGGCAAATTATTCCGTATCAACACGAAAAACCGTACTTTTGCACCCATGAAGAAGATAGAACTGCTCTCACCCGCCAAAGATGTCGAGGTGGGCATAGCCGCCATCAACCACGGTGCCGATGCCGTTTATATCGGTGGCCCCGACTTTGGTGCACGCGAGAAAGCCTCCAACACGATTGAAGACATCGAAAGGCTTTGCCGACATGCGGCCTTGTTTGACGCCAAAGTCTACGTGACGTTGAATACTTTATTGTACGACAATGAGTTGGAACGTGCCCGTAAGATGGCCTACGACTGTTGGAATGCTGGAGTTGATGCCCTCATCGTGCAGGATATGAAGTTGCTACAGCTTGACATGCCACCAATCCCTTTACATGCTAGCACGCAGTGCGACAATATGACATTGGAGAAGGTACAACAACTCGAACAACTTGGTTTTGAGCAGGTTGTATTGGGGAGGGAGTTAAGCTTAAAGCAAATCAAGGAGATACGTGAAAAGACCACGGTGCCCTTGGAGTTTTTTATGCACGGTGCCCTCTGCGTCAGCCATAGCGGGCAGTGCTATCTAAGCCAATACATCGGCAACCGTAGCGCCAATCGTGGTGCCTGCGCCCAGCCCTGCCGCTTGCCCTGGGATTTGCTTGATGCCGACGGCAAGGAACTCATCAAGAACCGTCATCTGCTTTGTTTGAAGGACCTCAACAACAGCGCTCATTTGGAGGAACTCATCGATGCGGGCATCACGAGTTTCAAGATCGAGGGTCGACTGAAAGACGCTGACTATGTGAAGAATGTGACGGCATATTATAGGCAGAAATTGGATGCCCTCTTCAGTCGTCGGCCCGATCTGCAACAGGCTTCACGCGGGCATTGCAGCTATAGTTTCGAGGTCAACCCTGAGAAATCCTTCAACCGTGGTTTCACCGACTATTTCATCAACGGACGGCAGAAGGGGATAGGCTCGCCATTCACCCCGAAGTCGATGGGCGAATACATCGGTGAGGTCGGTTGGTGCAATCCGTTGCGCATGGAAATTAAGGTAGAGACGCGCCATGGCACGTCTCTACATAATGGCGACGGTTTGTGTTTCCTGAACCAGGACAATGAATTGGTTGGATTGCGTGCCGATGTGGCAAACGGCAATACGGTGTCGTGCAACCGCCCACATGGTGCCCATCGTGGTGCAAAGATCTACCGCAACCTCGACATAGAATGGCAAAAACAGGTGGATGCCTCCAACGGCAATCGAAAAATCGACATTAATCTGACCTTGGCCGAGACAGAAACTGGCTATGAACTATCCGCCCAACTCATCTCTCCCCAACCCAAATTGGCTTCGCCGAATGCTTCGCATTTATCAATTATCAATTATCAATTATCAATTGACAAAATCACGGCCAACAACCCCGAGAAGGCCACCGAAAACATCCGTAAAAAGGCCCTGCAATGGGGCGATACGGTGTTCAACCCGATCCGTCTGGATTTGCAATTCGCGGAACCTCGTTTGATTCCCGCCTCCCTCATTGGTGAGATGAAACGGCAATTGGTGGCGAAAATGACAGAGGAATTGATAGAAAACCATAGAAATAGTCGTTCTGCAGCAACCATGTCATTGCGAGCGGAACGCAGTGAAGCGTGGCAATCTATGGTTGCGTCAACTCAGGTCACCGACCCCGACGCCATCCCCGAGCACTTGATGACCTGCCACCATTGCATTCGTTATGCCAACGGCATGTGCAGCAAGGAAACAGGACAGAAGGCAACGCCATTATGGATCCGTAACGGCAACAATGTCTTCCGCCTTGAGTTCGACTGCCGCAATTGCTTGATGTACGTTCTCTCCGAAAACAACTAAACAATTACTAGATACTATGAACCTCTTTCAACTCTTCAAGAACATCCGACCCTTCGTGAAGCCATACAAATGGCTGGTTTTCATTACTTTGATACTAACCCTTGTTGGCTCTCTGATGGCCCAGGTCAACGCCATCGTCTTGGACAGGACCGTCGATGCCATCAATGCGCTCATCGGCACGGACTTCAGCTGGAGCCAGGCCGCCCGCATCATGACCATCATCACCGTCGTGTTGCTGGGCAAGGAAATCCTTTCGGCTCTCATCACCTTTGCCCAAAACTACTATGGCGAGCGGATGCGTATCTTCGTCAGCCGCGACTTGGCCCAAAGCGTCATCGAGAAGGTGCTGACCTTCAAGATGGCCTTCTTTAACTCGGGCGACAATGCCACGGGCAAACTCCAAGCCCGTATCGACCAAGGCGTGAGCAGCCTGTCGCGCACAGTGCAGAATTTCTTCATCGACCTCTTGCCCCTGTTTACGAGCGCATTGTTGGCTTTGATACTGATGTTTGCCGCCAATGTGTATGTCGGCCTAGTCGCTTTGGGCATCGTCCCCATCTATTTCTGGATTACCTACCGTCAGGCCAAGCGCCTCAAAGGCTGGCGTCGTGAGATGCGTTCTCACCTTGAGACCAAGAGCCAAGGCATCAAGAACATCATTGACTCCATCAACGTCATCAAGAGCTTTAACCGCGAGCAGATTGAGGCTCAGAAGCAACTTGACATCCAGAATCAAGTGACTGAAAACCAGATGAAGACCCGTCGAGTGGCCTTCTATTACAATGGTGTGAAGAGCTTTGTGAGGCAGGTCGGCACCGTGTTGGTCATCATCCTCACGGCCTACCTCGTGTTGAAAGGTTATCCGGGCATGACCATCGGTAAGATTATGTACCACGTGATGCTGTTCAGCAATGTCATCGCACCCATCACACAGTTGCAGCGCATCTTCGACGATGTGAACGACGCCCTGATTTATGCTGAGGGCTTCTTCGGCATCCTCAACTCCGAGAAAGAGATTGAGCCTTCGGGCAGTTACCGTCCCGAGAAGATTCGCGGCAAGTTCGAGATCAAGCATGTCGACTTCACCTATCCCAATGGCAACCAAGCCCTTTTCGATGTGAACATGACCATCGACCCGGGCAGGATTACCGCTTTGGTTGGACTCTCTGGCGCAGGTAAGAGCACCATCGTCAACCTGTTGGACAAGTTCTATGAACCACAAGTAGGACAGATTTTGTTGGATGGTGTGGATTTGCGCGAATACGACACGCAGTACCTTCGCGAGAACATCGGCCTCGTGCTGCAGAAGAACCACATCTTTGACGGCACCATCGAGGAGAACATCCTATACGGCAATCCCAAAGCCACCCACGAAGACGTGGTGGAGGCCGCCAAGAAGTCGCATCTCTATGACCAAGTGATGGAGCTGCCGAAGCAGTTCAACAATAATGCCGCCGACCTCTCGGGCGGTCAGCAGCAGCGTGTGGCCATCGCGCGAATGTTCCTCAAGAACCCGCCCATCATCTTCTTGGACGAGCCTACCGCCAGCCTCGATGCCATCGCCACCGAGCAGATCAAAAACAGCATCGACGCCATCAAGAAAGACCGCACTGTCATCATCATCTCGCACAGCATCTCACAGATCATCGACGCCGACTACATCTATGCCCTACAGCAAGGCCGCGTTGAAGAGGACGGCGATCCCGACAGCATCTACAAGAAAGGCGGCATCTACAAGGACATCATCGACGCCTCCGCAAGAAGTCTGAATATTGAAAAGATTGCACGGACGATTGACGATGGAAAGGATTGAGCCAAAAAAATCTTATTCTTTTTCAAAACCTATCCAATATTTTCCTATTTTAGCCGATTCTTTTTTGAAAAACAAACGAAACAAATATGAGCACCAACTTTGACCCACGCGCCAACTACGAGCTGACCAAGCAACAAGCCGGCTACGTCGAGCGCAAGAAAGCCACACAGGAAGACTATGACCGCATAGGCTTCATGTCGGGACTGGAAGTGCACCAGCAGATCAAGACCAAGGAGAAGCTGTTTTGCCACTGTCCCGCCGGACAATTCAACAAGTTTGAGGACTACGATGCCGAGCTGATCCGTCACATGCGCCCAACCCTTTCAGAGTTAGGCGAATACGACGGCACGGCCTTGATGGAGTTCAAGACGAAGAAGGAAATCGTCTACCGCATCAAGAACGGCACCGCCTGCACCTACGACATCGACGACACCCCGCCGTTCCCCATCAACCGCGAGGCCTTGCACAATGCCATCATCATCGCCCTGCGTTCGAACCTGAACATCGTGGGCGAGGTGCATATCACCCGTAAACAATATCTCGACGGCTCTATCCCGACAGGCTTCCAGCGTACCGCCATCGTGGGCGTGGAAGGCTTGCTCAAGCTGCCGAAGAAAGACATCCGCCTCATTCAGTTGAGCATTGAAGAGGACGCCTGCCGTGAAATCAGCGACATCGGCCACCGCCGTATCTATCAGACCGACCGCCTCGGCGTGCCGTTGATTGAGACCGTGACCTATCCCGACTGCAAGAACCCTGACGAGCTGCGCGAGACCTGCGAATACATCCGCTTCCTCGGCCGCAGCACAGGCTTGGTCCGCACGGGCATGGGCGCAGGCCGTCAAGACGTCAACGTAAGCTGCACGGGTGGCACCCGTATCGAGTTGAAGGGCGTGCAACATGCCAAATGGATTCCTGAGTTGTCACACAACGAGTGCTTCCGCCAGTGGTCATTGGTGCAGTTGCAAGAGCGCCTCAACCGCGAGGTCGGCAAGGAGGGCTGGAAAGTGGAAGTCATGGACGTTTCGTTCGCGACCGACTACCTGCCCATCCTCGACAACAAAGCCAAGGGTGGCGCACTGAAACTCGTCAAGTTGCCGAAGTTCCGTGGCGTGCTTTCTCATTTCACCCAACCCGGCAAGATGTTTGCCGACGAAATCGCCGACCGCCTGAAGGTCATCGCCTGCCTCGAGCGTCCCAACATGCTCCACGACGAGATGTTTGAACCCGTGTTGACCCATTCGCAATGGCACAAATTGGCCAAGCGCATCCACGCCACCGATGAAGACGCCCTCATTCTCTTGTGGGGTCCGCAAAACGACATGCCCACTGCCATCGAGACCATCGAAGAGCGTTGCCTCATGGCTTTCGACGGTGTGCCGAAGGAAACCCGTAAGGCCGTCTGCAATGGCATCACCATCTTCGAGCGCGTGCTCCCTGGTGCCGACCGCATGTACCCCGACACCGACTCGGCTCCCATTCCGCTCGACCCCGCCTTCATCAAAGCTTTGCGTGCAGAGATGCCTACCGAGATCATCGACCGCTACTACAAACTCAAAGAGTGGAATGTGCCGGAGGACTGCTTCCGTTACATCTTTGCGAAGAACTGGTTCCCTGCTATGGCCGAAGTCGTCGAGAAACTCGGCGTGGACGGCCGCACCGTCGGTCGCTTTGTTGGCATGAGGCTCAAGCACCTGTTAGGTAAGAATCCCGCTTCGAAGTTCAACGAATCGACATTGTTCAACCTCTTTGCTTTCTTGAAGGAGCAAGGTTTGGACTATCGTTTGGCTTGGAACATGGCACCTTCGTTGGTCGAAGACGCATCGTTGCCGATGGAGCAAGTGTTGAACAAGATGGGCTTCAAGCGCTATGCTAAAGATGACCTATTGACCAAGCTCGACAACCTCTGCGCAGGCTTTGCGCCGAAGAAGAAATCCTGCACCGACCTTGACCGCCAGAACTGGATCATGGGTCAGATGAAGGAAGCGATGGGCAACATCGAAATGAAAGAATTGGCTAACAACATCAAATAAAGAAGAACATGGCTGAAGATTTTTTCCAAGGATATTGGGGTGCCTCGCTTGAGGTGCTCAAGAAATACAACTGCCGCGTGTGGAGTCAGGCCGAGTGCCAGACCACGGGTGGCCTCTTCAAAGGCACAATCCTGCCTCGCGCCGCCTTCCAAGACGACCAACACATCGTCATGAAGGTTAACACGGGCTACAACATCGGCGTCGACATCAGCACCATCACGGGCATGGTCGAGACCGACTACAAGAAAGCCAACTACCACATTCCGGAGAAGGAATTTCCTTATACTGAGGGACTTCCGCACGTGAAATTGCTCGGCACGGGTGGTACCATCGCCTCGCGACTCGACTACCGCACGGGTGCTGTGATTCCTGCCTTCTCGCCTGGTGAGTTGTATGGCGCCGTGCCGGAACTGGCCGACATTTGCAACCTCGACACCGAGAAGGTGTTTGCCGTGTTCTCCGAGAACATGTCGCCCAAGGAATACATCGCCTTGGCCAAGAAGATTGGCGAGGAGATTAAGAACGGCATCGACGGCATTGTCATCGGCCACGGCACCGACACCTTGGCTCACACCGCCGCCGCCTTGACCTTCATGTGCCAGAACCTCCCTGTACCGATCGTGTTGGTCGGCTCGCAGCGTTCGTCAGACCGTCCTTCCTCGGATGCTGCCTTGAACCTCATGCACGCCATGACTGCTGCCGGTCATGGCGATGTGGCCGAGGTGATGGTCTGCATGTTTGGTCCCACCTCCGATGAATATGGCTTCCTGCACCGTGGCACGCGTGTGCGTAAGATGCACTCGTCCTATCGTTCCACCTTCCGCACCATCGGCGACACGCCCGTCGCTACCGTTGACCGCAAGCGTGGCGTGGTGCCGATCAAGGAGGTCTACAACCACCGCCGCAACGACCGAGATGTGAAGATTATCCCGACCTTCGACGACCGCGTGGCCATCCTCTACTACTATCCTGGCATGAAGCCCGATGTGCTTGACGCCTTGGTCGACAACGGTTACAAGGGCATTGTGTGGGACGGCACCGGTTTGGGTCACGTCAACCGTGGCATGTTCGATGCCATCCAGCGCGCCACCGACAAGGGCGTTCACCAATACATGACCGTGCAGACCATCTGGGGCTATGCCCACATGTTCGTTTATGACACGGGCCGTGACCTCATGGACCGTGGCATCATCCCCGCACAGAACATGCTTGCCGAGACCGCCTACATCAAGTTGGGTTGGGCCTTAGGTCAGACACACGACAGGGAAGAGGTGAAGAACATCATGCTCACTCCCGTGAACAGCGAAATCACCCCGAGAGAGCCTTACAACGGGTATCTCGTCTATCAGGGTGGTGTGCCTGAAGTGGAGGAGTTTGTTAGGAAGGTGCATAAGTAAACCTATAATGCACACGAAAAAAGGAGTCGCGATTGCGACTCCTTTTTTCGTGTTACCCCAGCTTTTCGGCTATGGTATTGCACAAATCCCCGACATTCTTCAGCTTGTTGAGTTCCCTGAGTTTAAACTTAATACCGAACACTTCCTCAACTTTGGTAATCATAAACATGTGGGTCAGTGAATCCCAGTTTTCAACATCAGAGGCCGTCATATCGTCGCGCAATACGATAGTATTGTCACTGAAAACATCGTGAAAGATTACTGTCAGTTTTTCGGTAATTTCATTTCTATTCATAATTATTGAGTTTTGAATTTATGTTTTTGTTTTGCAATTATAATTCTTTTTCTATTAGTAATACTGTATCATCCGGGTAATACTCTTTTGTTAATGGATTATCAGAGTGGTAACTTTTAACAACCTTGAAACCCTCTAGTTCGTATAATTTCAATACAATCTTATTACTGGCAAAAACATGACCTTGAATTTTCTTAGGCTTTGGGGTTAAGCCCAATGCATACTCAAAATGCTTTTCATCCAAATCGTTAAACAAAAAATAACCGGTATACTCCTTTTTGACGTATGCGTATTCCAATTGATATGTTCCCATCTCACGAGGTATTTGTATGTCTTTAACAATCTCCAACTTTTCTCTGGCTCTGATAACATTCTCGCGTGGAAAATAATAACCTATTAGATTTGATTTAATAATCGATGATGGCATATCTTCAAATCCTTCAACCCATCCTCCCATTCCAGCAACAGGTTCTCCTTTATGAAAAGCCAATATAAAATTGCTTAAAGAAAACTCGCATCCATCCATTTCTTCATTAAGAATATCAATAATATATCTCTTAAAATCATTATCTGAAAGGTCGAAAAGATTTGCCAATCCGTTTCTACCAGTATTACTTTTTTCTGCTTCTGTAATTATTTCAGCAACGAATTCTACATCATCAAGTGTTGCCCTTTTAAAGATAAAGTCGTCCATAAAAAGTGATTTTTTAAAAAAATAATACCACACCGCCCCAAGTGTATCCCAACCCCTGAGCTATTGAAAGAACTGTCATGCCCTTGGTCAATTTGCCGTCCTTCATAGCTTCACAGAGTGCGATGGGAATAGTGGAACTAACAGTATTACCCGTATTCTCAATATTCACGTAGTATTTTTCTGGAGGAATGCGTAGAGTCTTACGTTCCAAGTTGGCAAGGAAAATGTTGGCCTGATGATAGACATGCAGGTCAATATCATCTTTTGACAATCTATTCTTTTCCAACACATCTTTGAACAACGCTGGGATGCTTTCCAAAGAGTAGTTCAAAATAGCCGGGCCGTCCATATAAAGATTGTCAGACGAAAGGGGGTTGCCAAAGTCATCAAATTTAAGGTCATTGGCTGGTTGTAAATGACGTGCGCCACCAGTCTTAACGATCAGGTTTTCTGCACCCTCACCATCGGTACCAATTACAAACTCGCCTATTTCAGCTATTCCCTCAGTGCTGACCACTGTAGCACTGGCTCCATCACCAAAGATGGTGCGATTGCTTTTGTCTTTCTCGTGCATATATTTAGTGTAGGTTTCACCTGTCAGTAACAGCACGTTTTTGGCTTGCCCTGCTAATATTACGGCTTTCGCTAACGATAAACCTACTATATATCCGTTGCAACCCAAGTTCACATCTATGGCAGTCAAATTTTGGCTCAACTCCATCCGTTTCTGAATAACGCATGCCGTGGTGGGGAGGTGATAATCCGCACTTTGCGTCACAAAGATGAGATAATCTATCTCGCTTTTGTCAATACTGCTTGTTTCAAACAGTTGCTCAGCAGCTTTAATGGCAATATCGCTCGCTGTTTCGTTCTCGGCAGTAACATGACGCTGTTTGATACCAAGTTTTTTCTCAATTTTCTCCACTGTCCAGTCTGGGAACATAGCGGCCACCTGTTCGTTGGTTAACACACCTTCTGGCAGTGCGTAATTGATTGCTTTGATATAAACCTTCATTCTATTTATTTATTTATTTTAATGTAAACCCACCATCAATCAAGATATTGGAACCTGTCATCCAGCCAGAGGCATCACTCAGCAGATAGACGGCGCAATAGGCAATGTCTTGTGGCTTCCCAAATCGCTTCAGAGGATATTTCTGCCGTAAAGTCTCAAGCTCTTCTTCTCCCAATGTGCCGTTGCTCACTTCAAGAAGCGGTGTCTCCACAACTCCTGGATGTATAGTATTCACCCTGATACCTTGGGCTGAAAGTTCGAGAGCCAGACTCTTTGCGAAGCCCGCAAGGGCAGCCTTAGTAGCCCCATAGCCCCCTTCGCCTACCTGGCTGCGATAAACGCCTGAGATGGAGGAGATGAATATGATGGAAGCGTTTTTCTGTATTTTCTTTTTTTTGAGCAGCAGGCTGTTCAGCATCAGTGGTGAAAACACATTGGTTTGGAAGATACCCTCCAGTGACAGTTGGTCCATAAACTTGGCCGTCTGAATCTGCGAGATACCGGCACAATACACTACGCCGTTCAGTGGGGGCATTTTGTCAACGATCTCCTTGCGGGTTTCCTCTGAATTTAAGTCACCACATAAAACCAAATGGCCTTCTCCAGCCAAGGAGGCTAAAGTCTCTTGTAGTCTCGTTTCATTTCTGCCCGAAAGCACTACTTTTGCCCCCATTTGCGCACACGCAATGGCGGTGCCCCGCCCGATGCCAGACGAGGCTCCTGTCACAAGTATGAATTTTCCTTCCAATGAAAATGGATTCTCCATCTTACCTTACTTGGTCTGGATCAGGTTGAATAAATCTTCGATAGTATTGCAAGCGCGAAGATCGGCACCTGTAATCTTTTTACCGAAGTTCTCCATGGTCAAAGCGACAATGCTAAGGGCGGTTAGCGAACCCCATTCATCCAATTCTTTGTAAACGGTGTCAGCCTTGAACTGTTCAGCTGGAGTCTCGTCAAACTCCTCGGCAAATGCGGTAACAAATTCATCTAATGTCATAATGCTCAGTTTTAGTGATTAAATATTGTAATTTTGTCTTTATTCTTCTTGCACAATCTTGAAATTTTTGACTTTACCAGCGTATGTCGGAACATCTAGTAGCGATTGCTGATGCAAATTGGGGTACATGCGACGCACGATCTTTTCAAGAGTATCATCTGTTCCCACTTCGTAGAATTCTGTCACTCCGTCCCTAACCATGTTGTGAGTCATAGTTGTCCATAAAACAGGATGTGTGATATGTTGAATTAGGTTTTCCTTGATCTCGTTAGGGTCAGTATGGGGTAAAGCATCAACACACTGATAGATAGGAATGGTCGGAGTGTTGAATTGGGTTTTCTTAATGATTTCGCCCAATTCTTCACGAGCTTCATCCATATAAGGTGTATGAAACGAGCCCCCAATAGCGAGAGGTACAGCTTTCTTGGCCCCCTCTTTCTTGAAGGTGCGGCATGCTTTCATCACACCTTTCATTGACCCACTTATCACGACTTGACCGGGACCGTTATAATTAGCAAAATAAATAGGTTCGCCTGTCTCATCCCATATTTCCTTGATGCGTTTAGCCACATATTCATCGGAAAGGCCGATAACTGCACCCATACCAGTGGGGTATTTATCGCAAACTTTTTGGCCAATTAGGGCACGATTCAGAACAAGGTTCAAGCCATCCTCAAAACTGATAGTTCCATTGATAACCAATGCGGCAAACTCCCCCAACGAATGACCAGATACCACATCAGGCTTAACATCTTGCTGACACAAGGCGAGAATTGTTTCATACAAAAACACCGCAGGTTGGGTGTTTTTGGTTTCCATCAATTCCTCTTCAGTACCATGAAACATCACATCTGTTATCTTATACTGGAGATAATCATTAGCTCTCTCAAACAATTCTTTCGCTTTTGGGAATTGTTCGTAGAGATCTTTACCCATTCCCTCTTTTTGGCAGCCCTGACCCGGGAAAATGAATGCTTTCATATTATCATATTTTTTAGTTTTACTTTGTCGGTCTTGTCGTTGGCATTCAAGGGGAACGCTGGCACATAGAACAATCGTGTCGGTATCATATACGATGGCATCTTGGTGCGCATGTAGGCGATCATTTCGTCTGGATTGAATTCCTCCGACTCAATGAACATGGCGATTTCGGTTAGGCCGTCTTTGTTGTCAAAAGCCATGCAGACCACATCCTTGTCGCCCAGAAACTCGCGGGCGTGCCACTCTATCTCTCCCATCTCCACACGAAATCCTTGTATCTTGGCTTGATGGTCGAGACGACCTGAGTACATGATGTCGCCGTCGGCATCTTTGAAGCAAAGGTCGCCCGTATGGTAGAAACGCATTTTTACTCCATCAATTTCTTTATAGAAGAAAGAGCTGGCATTTTTTTCTTCGTTCTTCCAATATCCTTTGGTCACTTGATCTCCTGCGATGCACAATTCACCTTTTTCACAAGGTTTGCATTCATTGCCATTCTCATCCAAAATGATGGCAGTGCAATTAGCCAGTGGCTTGCCAATAGACACGCTCCCATTTATGGTTTTGTTCTCTCCCCACTTATTTAACTTGTAATATGTGCAATATATAGTACATTCGGTTGGGCCATAGAAATCGTAAATTTCCGTGTTGGTGGCACAATTGTACCAATCCTTCATCAGATTCAAAGGACAAGCCTCGGCAGTAAGGATACAGGTCTTGAGACTGGAGGCATCAATTTCATCGAAATAGGGTTTGATATAACGGAGCATCGATGGTGCCATAGCGCCAAAGGTCAGTTGATGGTCTTCAATCAGGCCACTGACATAGATATATTTGATTTGTCCGTAAGGGACGGTATAACAGCAGGCGCCCTTGGACAGTGGAACAAGATAACCCTGAACTGATACGTCAAATGAAAGATCGAAACATTGTAAACAACGGTCTTCCTCTGTGATTTTGATACCAGTTTGCCAGAAAGAATCCATGAATGCCGCCACATTTCGGCGCATCATCATTACTCCTTTAGGTTTGCCTGTGCTACCTGAAGTGAAGAGGATGTATGCCAATTCTTCATCCGAAATACCTTCTTTGGGTTCAAGACAGTCACCGGCGTATTCAAGTTGTGCAGTATTTAGCACGCGGATGTTCTCATAACGGCTTGTTTCCGACGAATCAAGAATCAAGTCAAGTTCCACTTGCTCGCAGATGTCGAGGCAACGCTCCAAAGGCCAGTTGGGGTGGAGTGGCACGTAACAGAGCCCTTCCAGCCACAAGGCAAAAATGGAGGCGTAGGTTTCCAAATCGTCGTTAATGACAAGGCCGATCATTGTGTTGCGATACTCCGTCTTTTTCAGTTGGGTCCTAATCTTCGACACGCATTGCCCAAATTGCAAATAAGTGAAATGTTTCTCGTTAATGCAGAAAGCAGGACGATTCGGAAACCTGTTGACGGCATTGACAATACTATCCAAGATGGTTTTGCAGAAGGTTGTTTTCATTAGGTTGATGAGATTTAAGAATCCGAATGCTTTAATTCGGTGCAAAATTAGGGAAATAATCTCAGATTACGCATGGTTTGGTTGTTTTCTGGAAAAAACTTGTGAGTTCAACGAGTTTGTCGTATTTTTGCAGCCTCAATAACTATTAGGATTCGTTATTTAACCAAGTTGCAAACATGGTATTTAATTCCATACCTTTTGTGCTGTTTTTCGTTGTTGTCTTCTTCGTGTATTGGTTCCCGCTGAAGAAAAACACGAAAGCGCAGAATGTTTTCTTGTTGGTGGCCAGTTATTTCTTTTATGGGTATGCCGATTGGAAGATGCTGCCTTTGCTGATGGTTGCCACTGCAGCTTTCTATTTTTTGGGAATAGGGATAAGCCGATCAAAATCGGAAAAAGAGGCATCTTGGTTAAGGGCTTTGGGTGTGGTTCTGGGAGTTGGCATACTATTCTATTTTAAATACTTAAACTTTTTCATCGAGTCTTTTGCTCACCTTTTCGAGAGCATGGGGCTGCATACCAATTGGCATACTTTCAACATCGTTATGCCTTTGGGAGTCAGTTTTTTCACATTCAGGTTGATTAGTTATGTGATAGACGTCTATAATGGCGAGGTCGAGCCTACTCGAGATGTCGTAGAGTTTGCCACATACATAGCGTTTTTCCCGTGTATTCTTTCGGGGCCCATTGACAAGCCGAAGTTCATTGGCCAATTACATCAAAAACGCGAGTTCAATTACGGCCAGGCTGTTGATGGAATGCGACAGATTCTTTGGGGCTTGTTCAAGAAGATGCTGGTAGCTGACACTTGCGCCGTATATGTTGATGATGTGTTTTCAACATACACAGAACAATCTGGTAGTACATTGCTTCTGGCGGCTGTTTTTTATTCTATCCAATTGTATGCAGATTTTTCTGGATATAGCGATATGGCGATAGGTGTGGGTAAGTTGCTTGGTTTCAGGATTGCGCGCAATTTCAACAATCCTTTTTTTGCGTTGAATATGGCTGATTTCTGGCGTCGCTGGCACATGTCCTTGACGTCATGGGTGACTGATTATGTGTTTACTCCTTTGAATTTTCAATTCCGTCGTTGGGGCAAGGCAGGAATGATACTTGCCATCATCATCAACATGATGGTAGTGGGATTGTGGCATGGGGCGAACTGGACATTTGTCGTGTTTGGACTTTATCACGGGCTGCTTTTTATTCCACTTATCTTGTCGGGAGCGTTTATGAAAAAGGCCCAGTTAACGACAAATAGAATTGGATTGCCTGTGCTGAAAGAATTTGGCTGGATGTTATTGACATTCGCTTTGGTGACTTTGGGTATGATTATCCCTAGAGCAGAAAGCATCGGGCAGGCATGGGGATATGTTTGCGGAATGGTAAATAGGAGCTTGTTCTCTATTCCTTGGTTGAAAACGAGAGATTACTATATCCCCAAACTGGTTTTCCCATTTATTATGTTTGTTGTAGAATGGTTGCAGAGGAGGAAGGAACATGGATTAGAAATGGGCTATGATACGAGGTTTACTTGGCTAAGGTTTCTCTTATATTTGGTAATCTTATTGTTTACGTGGATTTATTCTGAACCTGGTGAAACCACCTTTATTTATTTCCAGTTCTAAGAGTTATAGAAATGAAACGCTTTATTATAAAGATAATGGTATTTCTTCTTCTTTCACTCATTATTGCAATAGTGATAGAATGTGTTGTTAGGAGTGCCCCCAATCCTTATAAGTATAAGATATCTCTAATTGAAGATCAAAAGAAAGATGTTCAATTATTGGTTTTAGGTTCTTCAACTGCATATAATGATATCAATCCAAGGTTTTTTGATAAAAAAACGCTGAATATGGCATTAGGAGGACAAGGGATAGTGATTGATGCTTTTTTGGTGAATCGTTATATAAACCAAATGCCAAATCTGGAAGCAATAATACTTCCTGTTGAATATGGAACTTTATTTATGCCTGTTGTGTTCGGATTTCCTGACGGATTAATGAATTATCATATTTATTATGAATTTGAACCAGATTGTTTTTCCATTGATAATTATTTTGAGTTTTTTCATAGTAAATCTGTTCGAGTGAAACTTGAGAGGATGATACGAGGAGAAACACCTCAGTTTTCAGATAGTTTGGGCTTTTCTGGAGAAGAATGGATAGGCCCTTTGGAAGCAGAAATTGCTGTAAAAGGAGTGACCGCTGAAGACTATTCAGATAATCAGATTGATAAGAACATAAAGGCCTTGCGTCAGATTGCAGAATTATCAGAAAAAGCAAATGTTAAACTTGTTATTGTTTCAATGCCGTTTCATAAATCATTTCGTGATCTTGCTTCCCCAACGCAATGGTCGTTTGTACATAGCACAATTGATAGTGTAATAAAGCAGTATAACAATAGCCTATATTTAAATTATTATTATACGGATTTTGCTGATACTTGTTATTTTAATGCCTCACATTTAAATATTGATGGAGCGGAATTGTTTTCTACAATGCTTGCACATGATTTAGATTCCATAGGCGTTTTTCAAAACTGAGGAAATCTCAACTGTTTTGATAGATTTTCTCAGATTCTATTTGTTGTTTCCAATAGGTTGAATAATTCCTTACTTTTGCACCCGCAAAAACAAGCGCAATATGCTTTTCAACTCCCTCCAATTCGCGTTATTCCTGCCGATAGTTTTTCTGCTCTATTGGTTTGTCTTCGACCGCTTCGTCAGCAAGTCGAAGTGGCAGTTGCGTTTGCAGAACGCTTTTGTAGTTGTAGCAAGCTATGTGTTCTACGGTTGGTGGGACTGGCGTTTTCTGCTGCTCATCGCATTTACATCTTTTTGTTCGTGGGGCAGCGGATTGCTTATCGGAAAGGCTGAGTCGACGAAAAAAGCCAAAACTTGGATGTGGCTGAACATCGTCCTCAATCTGGGTATCTTGGCTACATTCAAATATTACGACTTTTTCGTCACCGAGTTTGCGCAACTGTTCCATGTTTCTACGGACGGCTTGTTGTTGAAAGTGATACTTCCCGTAGGTATCTCGTTCTACACGTTTCAAGCCCTTAGTTATTCCATTGATGTTTACCGAGGTAAGATAGAGCCGACCAAGGACATTGTCGCCTTTTTCGCCTTCATCTCTTTCTTCCCGCAGTTGGTGGCCGGTCCCATTGAGCGGGCAACCAATCTTCTACCACAGTTCCTGAAGAAACGCGAATTCGACTACGACACCGCCGTTGACGGGATGCGGCAAATCCTTTGGGGCTTGTTCAAGAAGATAGTGGTGGCTGACAATTGCGCCGTGTATGTGGACCAAGTTTTCTCAACCTACACAGAACAAAGCGGAAGCACCTTGCTTCTTGCCGCAATATTTTTCACCTTCCAGATTTATGGCGACTTCTCGGGTTATTCCGACATTGCCATAGGCACGGCCAAACTTTTTGGCATCAAGTTGATGCGGAACTTCAACGTGCCGTATTTCAGCAGGGACATTGCGGAGTTTTGGCGCCGTTGGCATATCTCTTTGACGACTTGGTTCCGCGATTATGTCTATATCCCTTTGGGCGGTAGCCGAGTGAGCAAAGCCAAGGTTGTAAGGAACACTTTCGTCATTTTCCTCTTGAGCGGTTTCTGGCACGGCGCGAATTGGACATTCATTGCTTGGGGTGCATACCATGCTGTCTTATTTCTGCCGTTGATACTGACTGGCAAGAATCGCAAATATACCAACCAAGTGGCTGAAGGTCGCATTTTGCCTACATGGAAGGAGGTAGGGCAGATGTTTATGACGTTCTTTTTGGTGGTGTTTGGGTGGATTATTTTTAGGGCGGAGAGTATTGGGATGGCTTGGGAGTATGTTTGTGGGATGTTCGATGTGAGTTTATTTATGGTTTTCATCAAGAAGAAAATTGCATTAAGCAATGTCATTTTTATTACCATTATGTTGGTAGTGGAATGGTCGCAACGGAGGAAGGAGCATGGGTTGTCATTTTTGTCAAAAGTCAAACCGTTGTTAGTACGGTGTGTTATTGTTGTATTGATAATAGAATTCATTTTGTTTTTTAAAGCATCGGCACCTTCACAATTTATTTATTTCCAATTCTGATGAAAAGACTATTTAAAATAACACTATTGGTTCTAAGTATTTTGTTTTTACTTAATGTTGCTTTGGATTATGGTTTTACGCGCATTTTGAATCAATCGCGTGGAGAATTATACAATGAATGGAACAATATTATTCACGACAAAATTGAAGCGGATTTGGTAGTGATTGGCTCTTCAAGGGCTTGGGTGCAATACGACCCTAGAATAATGGATTCTTTATTATTGGTGTCCGCTAAAGCTTTAGTGAGTTGAGATAAAAAACAGGCTGAAATCTCCGAGGAGGTTCCAGCCTTTTTCGTTACCTTTGTTTCTGCTACAAAACACGAATAACGATGGGCAAAGGTACG